>Ga0315284_10003378_pt1 | contig 22654 bp, 14 predicted proteins | sample YL17G09_16_MG_FD_203696 | JGI IMG/M metagenome (GOLD analysis project Ga0315284, IMG submission 203696) | Sediment microbial communities from Yellowstone Lake, YNP, Wyoming, USA - YL17G09_16 | ecosystem: Environmental > Aquatic > Freshwater > Lake > Sediment | place: USA: Wyoming | collected... | reverse complement strand
GGTGTAGAAAGATGTATAGAGTTTGAGAAAAAAGAATAAAAACGAGCCAGTTGGTAAAGAGTTTGTGAGGAAAAAGAAGAAGAGGGTTTGAGAAGAAGGGCGGCGGCAGTTCGCATGTGGCTTTGGCAAAAAAAAAAAAACGGTTGGCCATTTGTTCAAACTTCGTTACTTTTTTTACAGAAAGTAACGCGGAGTTGTACAGAAAGTTGCGCCTAGAAAAGTGCTACGTGATGGAGTTGAGGCAGTAAACTGACTCGAGCGAGTGCACCTGAAGAAAGAAAGAGTCAAGCGACTCGTGTTCCAAATGCACTCAGTTTGAAAAAGACTTTTTGGGTAACAAATTGAATCCACAAAGGTTACTCTCTTGTCTTTACCCCTCATACTACCCTCCTACCTCTCTTCTCCTCCTCCTCCTGCTCCTTCCCACTCTTCTCACTCCTCAGCTCTCTCGTTCGAGTCCGTCGCCACACCGCGACCTCGACGCAAAGCGCGCATTGCCTCCTCATGTGCGGGTCGCTGAGCCCCGAGGGCAAGTCGCATTTCTCAAAGGGACCCACGCCGTCGCGCCAGGTCTGCGCCTGCAGCCTCTTGAACCCTTCCGACCACGTCGACGGTCGATCCCGCCAGTCATGCTTGGCAGCATATGCCACGTCGTCAAAGGCGAGCCTCGCGATTTCTTCAGCGGCCCGCCGCGCCCCTCCAAGAACACGCACGTCGATGATCGCGTCGCGGTGGGGCACATAGTCCAGAATGTTGGGCGCGCCAAAGTAGATCGGGACGCACCCTGCGACCAGCGCATCGTACACCTTCTCGCTGACGTAGTGGTCGTCTTCGGAGTTTTCCATGGCGACGCAAAACTTGTAGGGCCGCAGCGCGTCAATTTTCGAGCCCGAGCGGGCGACCCGGGGCATATTGTTGAGGCACGCCCCCGGTGCCCGCAGGGGCACGCCGAGCGGTTCCAGCGCCTGGGCTATCTGGAAGACGATGGCGTCCCTGTCGGACATGGTGTCGCAGTTGCTATTGATGTAGGCGACGGCATTTTCGCGGCGGTGGAAAGGAGGGCTTGCTTGTTCCCTTGATGACGATGACGACGACGACGACAACGACGACGATGGTGATGACGCCACTATCGTCGCGGGATTCCCCTCGGCCTCCCAGCACCTCCGGAACATGTCGTCATAGTAAGGGTACCAAATTCGTCTAGGGATCCCCTTTTCGTCGACTTCAGTAGAAGCAAAAGCGCGAACTTTCTTTTCCTCTCCCGTTTCTTCCTCCTCAAGCCGCGGCGGAACGAGCGTCGCCAGCAGGTCGAAGCGAGCCAAAAAGTTCTCATCCGCGAGCAACGGGTAATTGGCCGACGACTCCACCGACACGCCGAGCAGAGCCTGGTGATCCCAGCGCTGCTTCCGGGCTTCGTCGATTTCGTCCAACGCCTCGTCCTTGAACATGCTGGGGATGTGGAAGCTGTTTTCGTTTCGTTTTTTTTTTTAAGTAAAAGGAGGAGAATTTTGTCATAAAAAATGCATTTGACCAGAGGATCGGTAAAAAAAAGAGACGACAAAACTGTTTTGGATCGAAGCGTTCCGCGATCGACGCGTTCCGCGATCTGTGAAGATAATGAAAGCTTGGCACTCGCTCCAACGTGTACCGCTGCAGGTGGCTCTTTTCCTCGTTTTGTGTCACTAACGCAAGTTGTGATGATTAAAAAGCCAAAAATTCAAACTCACGCCAGCGCGTCCGACGCGTTGAATCTGGCCTGGTCGGTCGTAAACTCGCAGGGCAGGATCGTGTTCTCGTCTCTCCAGGTGCAGCCGGGCACGACCCTCGCGTAGCGTTCGCCAAAATATAAGTCGTTCAGCAGCGCGATGAGGACGGGGGCGGCGGAGGTGGAGGCGGGAGGATGCACCATCGCCGTCGTCCTACTCAAGATCGCAGTCATCCTACTCAAGATCGTCGTCCCCTTTGCCGTCCCCGTCCCCTTTGCCGCCGTCGTCCCCTTTGCCGCCGTCGTCCCCTTTGTCGCCGCCGTCCCCTTTGCCGCCTTCGCCGTCGCCCCCTTTGCCGCCGCCGTCGTCGAGTACCTTTCCCTGATTTCGATGAGCGAGCGGGTGTATCGGTCGCCTCCTGATGACACGTTCAACACCAACAAGACGGTCAAGAGGACGGTCAAACCCGCTGCTGCGGCAATGACCCCACCGCGGCGGCGGCCACTGATGCCAGTGAAGAAGCTCCTGCTGACAAAGACTGCCGCGCGGCCGCAGCAGTCGGGAAGCACTGTTCCGTCGCCGTCGTAGACGTGACAGCTGTATAATGCTCGGAAGCAACAATAGCGTCTTCTCCGCCTGCGCCCGCGCGAAGGAGCCGCGGAAGCAGAATCAGAAGCGTAATCGCTCCACAAAGCGTCGGGCGACCACCGCGAGCAGATGCCGCCCCTCTCGACACCTCCGTTGTCGTCGTTGTCGCCGCAGCTGCGAGTGAGCAGCTTTTGCCGGTGCATCTACTTCTACTTTCTTTCCCCCGTCTCCTTCCTAGCGTGCTTTTGATGTTTGCTTGTTCATGATTTCTACCTCGTCGTTTACGAATAGGAAACAAAAGGGCGCAAGCGAGGGAGAAAATAGAAAGAGCTAGCTGCGAAAAAAGAGAGAGGGAGCGGCAGAAGAAAAAAACCAAAAAATGGCAAAAAAACATATTTTGCCAGATACTTAAAAACATATTTTGCCAGATACATATTTTGCCGGGAGGATTTCCTTACGTGATCTCGTGCTGGTCATCGTGATGAGGGAAGAAAACGAGGTGGCGACAGTCAAGCACCGACAGTCAAGCACCGAAGTCATACGACAGCAGCACAAGACGCACCAGCTTGCGAAAAAGAGGGACGAGAACTTTGCGAGTCGAGCCTTGATGCCAAAATAAGAATCCAGTAAGTAAACGATAGAATCTCGCCTGCAGTTCTCCTCAAAGCTTTTTTTTTACACATCCGGCATCTCCTCGATGGCCATTATCACGTCTCCGTACAGCAGCTGCGTCATCTTGGACTTGCAGTCCCCCTGGAAGTGGGCCCCGGCAAAGGGCTCAAAGGACCCTCCTCCGCCGCCGGGGACCCCGCTGCTGCTGCCGTTCATGCGCGCCAACTGGCTTGTTATGCTGATCTTAAAGTGCGCGTCGAACAAAGCTTGGTTGAGGCAGAGCCACGCTCTCGTGTGTGGCACCTGGGTCACGTAGCGCATGTTGACCATCAGCGTGAAGTAGTTGTTGTATTTCTCGACGCTGGGGTTCCAGTAGTACACGTAGGGAGGGAGGACGGGGGTGGTGCTTGGGGTGCTTTGGTCGTCGACCGCGGCTCCTAGGAGTGTCGTTGCTGCTCGTGCCTCTTCTTCGCCTCCCTGTTTCACCTTGAGCTTGCGCGGAAGCGTGGTGGCCTGGGGCGTTTTTGCGACTCCCGTGCTGCTCTGTTTGGAAACGCTGCTGCCGAGGAGGATGTGTCCTTTTCCTTCTCCTTTTCTCACTCCTCCTCCACCTATGCGAGAATGCGCGAACTGGTCGTTCAGAAACCGCTCAAAGAGATACATGTCCGAAAACAATTTAGGCTTGACCCGCAGAACGTCAAACGCCGGTTCGCGATCTCGGAGCCCCGGCAGCTTGGTCGGGTCGAGCTCGTCGTCGCCGTAGGTGTCGATCGTCGACACAATCTTCCGGCGATCAAGCTGCTGGTAAAAGTCGACCATGTAGTCCACAAATTCGCCGATGGAAGAGCAGGTCAGAGAAGCCAGGAAAGAACTGCGGTCGTGGACGGTCCACAGGGAGTGGTTGGCTGGGATTCGTACTTTTGCTAAGAATTCACGGTCAAACACGATCACATCGGCGTCCAGAAACGTGAGCTCGTCGATGCCCCGCTCGGTGCAGAAGCGGTGCAGCCCGATGAAGCGCGCGAAGCATAAAAGCTCATAGTCGACCTCCCTGGCGCTGCTGTGCAGGTACGAACGAGCCAGGGCGTGATACGAGTCTTCTACGGAAAGGTCGATGTTGTGGCGGTGCACCCGAAGGCGATGGTAGATGGTGCGCCAGGGGACGGAAGGCTGTTGGTGGTAGTTGCGTGCCTGTTTCCGTTCTGCTGCTGCTGCTGTTGCTGCTGCTCCAGCCGTTGCTCCCTCCACCTCCTCTGCTACTTTCAGATTCAGCTCCCCTGGCTCGTGTCCCTTTCCGTACGTGTGCATGACGACGTGGTGCACGGTGGCCCCGGCGAGCTTCGAGGCAAAGTACAGCGAGACGGCATGGTACGTCTCGGGCTCGCCAAAGGACGCGACGACGACGTGGGTTGTTGTTGCGTGTGGTGGTGGAGGTGCCGTTAGTGGTGGGAACGGAGGCACTGCCTTCTCTGTCTCTGTCGCCCCCGCTGCATAAGAGACTGCGCCCGTGCCTGTTATTTTGATCTGCCGCCGCCTTTGGTTTGTCCAGGTCGCATCTTTTCGGAGCGTCAACCTGCTGCCGACCCTTTGATCAAGCGCCTCTCTTGCTGCTGCTTCTGCTGCAACCGAAAATGCATTGCGAGACACGAACACTGTTCCCAAGACCGATACGAAGGCAAAGAAGGTGCAAAACGCGCAACGGCGTATGCCGGCAGCGCGTGATCGTTTTTTCATTTGGCGCAGTGTCGACTTTTTTGTGAAAGAAAGTCTCTCTTTCTCTTTTCTCTCCAGGAGGGAAAATTGAGACGAAGAGCTCGTCCACAAAAAGGGAAAGAAAAAAAGGAAAGGACAAGAAAGGGCAGAGAAGCATCTAAGAGCGCGAGAGAGAGCACCATTTTTGCCTGATGCGTACCATACGGACCATTCTGCCACAAAGAGGCGAGAGATGCCTCTTCCTGAAAAAAGTAAGAAAAGGACTTACGTTCCACAGAACCACTGTAGAACGTAAGTCTTCCCCACGCTCTACATCCTTTCGATAGACGTTGAAAAAAATGAAATAAAGAGAAAACGCGAGAGACCATGCACGCAGATCACTGCGGAAATACAGTGAATTGTGAGCCGTACGGTCTCAGAGCAACTAGTTCTGAACTTGTGACTTCTGACAAGACAACAGAACGGCATTAATTTGGGCGGGCGCGGGATGCGATAGAGCAGCTTAGCTTACACGTACTTCAAGCAAGGTTTTGTCCTGTTTCGCCCCTGGCTGAGATTGGGCCGCTGCGTCGAAGTACGTGTCAACGCATCTCGAATCTTTTTTCGTCCCGGGGTCTCCACGCACCGAAACGCAATGTACGCAACCACGCTGCTTGCGGCATAAGCCAGCGCGACGAGTGCGTAGATGCTTCCGTGCACGTGCGTCACGATCAGAGACAGACATATGTAGTGAAATAAGTAGAAAGCAAATGACGTCTCTCCGTGAAAGACGAGCCACGGATGGCTGAGAATGGTGGTCGCGATGGGGCCGTTGTGCGCAAAACCGACGACAATGCACACCGATGCCGGCAAGTACCACAGCGAGTAGCGCACCCATGGTGCCACCTTCAACGTGATGGCCGCGACCACGGACGCAAGCGCGATTCCAAGTAGGAACACCTCAAACACCGCCGAAAACACGGCGCTATTGCGCGCATCAGCAAAGCGAACCTTTAATTTTCTGTACCAAAAGAAAGAGCACTTGCCGACCACAAACTCAGCAAGTCGAACAAGTGGAAAGATATAGCCAAACCAGTGCTTGAACAACGTATGCCGCAACTTATCGTCAGGGCTAGCCTTGGAAGCATGCATGACGGCAACCGTAGTGATCGAACAGTAAACGATGGCGAGGCCTGTCTTGAGTCTGCGCGACTTGTGCATTAGGAAGCAGATGAACGGAAACGCCGCGTATGAAAACATTTCGGCGGACAGGCTCCACGTTACGGCGTTGTACATTTAGTTAACCCGGCCGGAAACCATGCCTGCAATAGCAACATTTGGGCCAGGAAACCGCAGACGGGAGGCGCGTTGGTGGTGTTCTTGGGCAGGTGAAAGGTCGGCTCAAGAACGAAGGGTAGCCAGCCCACCCGCGTCAAGACGGCAGCAACGACGAGACCAACCATGTGCAGCGGGTATATCCTGGCGACACGCGCCATGAAATACTTTCTTTACTGTGCCGCAAATGCGGTGACCGCGTCTCGGCGGCTTAATGAATGGTCCACAAATATTGCGTAGAACGCGTCATATTAACGGTAGCAAAGAATGAAACCCGACAGCGTGAAGAAGAACGATACGCCGGCGGAGCCTTCTCCCAGCATGCTTAGCACGACTCCCTTGGCAGAGGGGTCTGCAGCGCCAATGAAACCTGACGCGTGGCTCACAAAAACGAGCACCACCGCAAAAAAAAGGAGCGAATTCAGAGCATTCAGCTTTTCACGTTCTCCCGTTTGGTGGGATTATCTCGCGTCCACCAGCGCACCGGACGTGGACAACGCGTACAGGGTCTTGAGAGGCAGCGTTGCCGATTTTGCGTCCATCGAGGACCCAAACGGCATCCAGGAATAATGAGATGCTTCCAAATAGATAACTGCGACTCTTGTCACAGTCAAAAGACTCTATGAGTCTCCACTGTGGATTTCCAATCTAAAACAACATTGATGTCAGTCTAAAATGATGGTTCTTTCTTATATCCCTCTTATTGCCTTGTCAAAAGTGGTTTGCCTGCCTTAGGCCCATCGTTTGTTTTTTGGTACGCAGAAAAAGGGCAGTGTCAGCAGCGGCAAAAGTGGAGTTGTCATTTCCGCCACAAAAAGAAACACCTCTTCCTGAGAAAAATGAGAAGGCAACAGTGGTTCTGTATAGCTTACGTCTTCCTTGCGTTCTACATCCTTTTAGTAGAGGTGACTCATTTGGAAAAAAAATAGACAGAAAGAGAAAGCGCGAGAGGCCATGCACGCACTTTTGAAATGAACGAAATCCTCAAAATGGACGAAATCTTAAAATGAACAAACCTCGCCGATTTTGTATGGATTCACGGTCTAAGGCATGCGTGAGAGACTGAGATAAAAGATCGGACAGGTCTCAGAAACCAATTATATTCGCTGTGGCACAAGAGAATCGTGTCACGAAAGCTTCGCTGTATATATTTGCCCTCTGGCGATAGGCAATATTCTCCCTTATTTTCGCTTCTGTCTTCAAAGAAAATTTCCTTACGCTCAAATCTGCTTTCTGTCCTTCTGGCGATACCTTTCTCATCTCGCGCCGCGCACTTCTGCAAACTTTCAAACCACTTCTCATGAAGGTACTGTGCTGATATTTTGAGGGCATCTGAGGCAAGGAGGAGGAACCAATTCTTTTGCGACCAACATCATAGAAGCTGCAGGTCGATGGTGGCAGATGCGACGTCAGAAAACGTCGAAAAGGAGCGAAGCAGGGGCCGGATAGCGTGTCACTGCACTTTCATTTATTCGATCTACGGATCCCTCAAAACCAGCTCCTTCCATTCTGTTGTGCTCGGTCCATAACGTTACTTTTCTACCGTTCCATTGTACGTCAATTCACGACACAGCCCTCGATCACAAAACGCATGTCTGCCTTGTTTGAGGCGGTGACGCTGTCGGTCTCACTTGCACCCTCCTCTGCTGTCAGCGCGCTAAGGCATCACTCGCTGCACAGTTACGGTTTTTTCTCGAACCACATATCGCAAGCACTTGATGAGGCCGACAGAGATAGAGTTCGCGGTAGCCTTCTTCCCAAGCTCCGTTTTCTGCGCACGATTACGTTGAGACCGTTTATTACGGCCGCGTGCGTTGACTGCGAGTGTATGGTCGTGTGTGATGATCTCCGGGAGCACCATGTATGGGCGCCTGTCGAGACGTCCATCTTCGAGCACATTCTGGGCCTGACGCGCGAGGAAGACCGCGTGGTCGTGGACGTGGGAGCGAACATAGGATATTTTACATTTTTGAGCTCCGCTTGGGGGGCCAAGGTCTACTCCTTTGAGCCAAACGTTCATGCGGCGAAGCTCCTTCGCGTCGGCGCCGCGCTACAGCCCGAAGTCGCACAGCGCAACATTCATTTTTTCCCGAATGCCGTCGGCGCGAAAGAAGAAGAGCAACGCGTGACGTTCCCGGAGAACCAGGGCTGGGCCCTTGGAAAAATGGAGCGGAAGGATGAGAAGGAAGGCTCGGGAGCCGCTGCAGCAGCAAACACAACAACGCGAAACGACGGAAACGGCGGCGCCGCCGTCCAAGTCTCTCGCTTATCCTCCCTCTTAACCCTGACCCAACCGATTACGATTCTGAAGGTAGACACCGAAGGATACGAGTCTTCCGTCTTCGACGGCGCGTATGACACTCTGAAAAACGTTGAGTACGTGATCGCCGAAATCAAGGAGTTCAACTCGCTCGCGAAACGCGATCTCATGCACCGGATCATGCAAAATGGAGATTTTACACACGTCTACACTTACGGAGAGCAGTATTCGTCGAAGCTGTACCCACCAGCTGCTGTGACGGTCCATGACATTACGAACATCGTCGTGAACAAGCTCCACGAGGAAGAATTTCAATTCGAGGACTTCATTTTTTCTCGTCGCGTGTTCCACTTGATATGACAATCTCATGTTCTAGAGGGAAAGTTTTTACGTGTAAGAAAACAGAAATAATCAGGAAAACGAAGAAGATAAGTTCTTCAAGTTACAGCCCATCAAGGTGGTCAAGGAGCTTTGGCTGCCTCGGCGGGGAAGGCAGCTCTGTGTCCTTTTCGAGGCAGACTTAATAGGAATGAGTCATCACAATCGCCATCGCACTCTCGAAATCGTATAATATCGTGCGGAGTGAGTAAGGGTTCATGATGCACGCACGGGCGCGCGGCCCATCAAGCACAGCTGCCGTTCTTAACCGAAGAAATCTTTTTCTTGCAGTTGTTTTCGCTGGATACCAGCAAGCCGCGCGATTTTGCAGTCCCTTTGTCCTGGACTCCTATTTCGCTTTTGTCTGTTTCTGCCTGAACACGGATGCTCCCGGCAGCAGAGTCGCTGCCACCCTCGCTGCTTTTCTTCTGTCTAGAACGAGCATACCAAAATCCAAACAACAGAACCGTCACGCAGCCAGCGGTGGCCACGGCGTCGAGCGTGCTCTGCACAAAAATCTCGCTCAGAATAATGACAAAAAACTTGTTGACATTATTTGCGACCATCATCGATGTCGCCGAAACAGCGATGTTGACCATGAACGCGCTGACGCTGAGCGTGCAACCGAGCACGCAGGACAGGAACAGGACGGCCATGGATTCGCTGGAGATAAACGCGCCCTGCGCCATCCGAAGGGGCTCGCCTGTGAAAAGCGCGATCGCTGCGAGCGCAGGCAGCGAGAGCAGGTTGTTCACGTAAGAAAAGCCAAAGGGTCCCATAGTTTGCGCCTCAGAAGACGAGATGACGCGCTTTACCCACACCTGGTACGCCGAGGTCGATACCAGGTTGGCCAGGAGCCACGCGTACCCTGTCCACGAAAACGTAAGATCGTGCGCCGCGTACATAACAGCTCCGGCGATGATGCCGAGGAGCGCGAGCGCCCCCTCAATTGGCACGCGGGTTCCCAGGACGGCGTACTCTAGCACCGCCACTGAGAGGCTAGTAAGGTTTCGGAAGACGATGAGCGTCACGGCGCTGACGTGCATGAGCGCAAGCATCGAGCTGACCAGCAGCCCGACAAACATGGCCGTCAGTGGCCACCACATTCGCACGAGGGATGCATCGACAGATGGCAAGTCCCCGAAGAAACTCGGGCACGACAAGGAACCCACACGAAGAAGAGCTACCGTCGCCACGTTCTGGAGCAAGATGGCCACGTTTGGTAACGGGAAAAGCTTGATGAGAAGCTTATTAAACAGCGTCAGGAGAGTTCCGGAGACGCAGTACAGGGTCAACGTGACGATGAAGCCGGCCCGAGCGGCTGCAGGAGAAGCAGAAGCACGCGAAGGAGGCGCGTCATCGCCGGCATGTGCTTCAGCAGTCACCGTCATATCGGTAGGTTTCTGAGACTTTCTCACTGTCGGCTGGATGTAGACATGAGTCGTCGTCTTGGCATCCTTTATGTCCTCGTTTGACATGAGCAGATAGTTTTTTTACTCTGTCTTATAGGGCAATTTGTGAACCCGTCACGAAGACGTTCAAGGGCGAACAGTCGCTGGAGATTCAAACCGCCTTGAAAAAACGGCAGCGTTGTAAAGCTTTTGCGTCTTGATGAAGCGGCACGGTTTAGGCGAAGGCAAAGACAAAGTTTCGGCATAATAAACCCTTCGTTTTTTACCACGATGTTTTTCTTATTTCCGGCTTTAAATTGATTTTAGTCCAAAATAAGCGCATTACCAGCGGTATATTTTTTCGAATCCTCTCATAATCATTTTCATTATCACCGGCGTGACACATCAACCGTTTCACTCTCTCGCTTGCTTCCTTTCTAAACCTCATCTTTTTGGCAGCTTATTTTCTCTTGTAGCTATCTCTAGCAGCTGCACATTCTCGGGAAAGTAGCTATTGCTGCCAGAGCACCATCCGAGTTTTGTTCTTTTTCGAAGAATAAAGGCAAAATCATGGCGAGAACCAACTCTGTCATCGTCGAGGCAGAGCAGGCGCTGTCGACGAAACTGTCCGGCGGTTCTCGTGTCGTCATCTTCAACCGCGGGTGGTCGGCTTTGTCGCATGCCCTTGGAGCTTGCTTCAACAGGGAGCGCGAGTCTTTTTTGTCTTCTGGCGATGGAATCTTGATTCCCGCCTCTTGTTGGTCGACGATCGCGCCCTCGGTCGCTCGCCTTGGGCTGCGGCCCGTTCTAATTGATTTGCAGCTCTCGACGGCGAACATCGAATATGACGCGTGCGTACAAGCTTTGAACTCGAGCGCTTCAGAGATCAAAGCGATCATCGCCTATAACGTGGTGGGTAACGCCTCCGACGTGCTCCAATTAGAAGCATTCGCCAAGGACAATAAATTGATCTTTATCGAGGTCGCCCGAAGTGCTCCGGGCTTGTCCTTCTCAGACGCAGTTACGGAAAGCAGCAGGAACGCGTGTTTGGGAATAGAAGGAATCGGCGCAAAAGAGCAACAACATTCCCTCGAAAAAGCCGTGTCTGCGACGAGAAACATGGGAGCCACGGGAGACTTTGGCGTGTTTGCCTTTGACCTTTGCGACGAGGACGATTGGGGTTCGGACGACGGAGGCGTCGTCCTGTGCAATTCGGACGTCGATGCCGCTTTCTTGCGCTCCACTCGCGGGTCGGGATGGACTGAGTACGGAAACAACGGTGGCGTCGACGAAGACGGCAAGAAAGTAGCTGCCCGAGGCCCTGTCCTCGCTGCGTTTGCCGTGTCAAAATCTGGTATAGACGCACGACCTACGAAGGAACAGGCCGAAAAAGTCAAGGCCCTGAGCGCGAACCTCGACGCCATAAACGAGTGTTCCCGCCGCAATGCCGAGGCGTTCGCCACCACACTTCTCTCGGTGCTCTCGTCATTAAAGAAGAAAGATGACGACCGCGAGCACAAGGGCTCTGCGGCCAGCGGAAAGGGAGCCGCTGAAGCCACACCTGCTTTTAGCTTGCTCCAAGCCGGCGACGGCGTCCGCCACTCCTGGTCAGGCGCTTGTTTCATCCTCGGTCGGGAGTACGCTCACCATAAAAACGAGCTTGTGGACTATTTGAATGACGCGATCGCACGTCGTGTCAAACAGCCTGACGCTGCGCCTGCCTACACCTCAGCCCAAGCCTGTGACCGTGCTCCTGCGTCTGATATCGTTTCCGTTCGTCCCCTTTTCGACTCGCCTTTTGTCGCGGAAGCGATGCCGCGCCTGCGAGGATGCCCCTGCCGCTTTGACGATTGCCCTGCCGCCATCGCTCTGTCCTCGCGCGCCCTGGTGATTCGTGGTCCTCGCCACGCAGTCGTCTCCCAGGACGTCATCAAAGCAATCGCGAGCGTCCTTTCCTCGTTCGACTTCAGGCCTCGCAAGTGCGTCCTGGTTACTGGCGCCGGAGGGATGTTGGGCCGCCACGTCAAGGACGTGCTGGCCCAGGATCCGGACTACTCCGACTGCGACGGCGTGTATGTTGCACGCCACGACGGCGACTTGCGCTCGAAACTCGACGTCGACCGCATGTTTGCCCGCTTCCAGCCCACGCACGTGCTCCACTGCGCGGGAATGAGGGACTCGCTCCATGGCATGAACTCGCGCCTCGTGGACTTTTGGCTGGGCAACGTCGCCATGAATGACAACGTCCTGCGCGCTTCCCATGAGGTGCAGGCGCACGTCGGTGCGCGCATCAAGGTCGTATCTATTCTGTCTACCGTCATGTTCCCGCGAGACTGCGAGTACCCCATGACCGCCGAGGCTGACCGCCTGTACGGCGGCCGCCACCACGCCGCGGCTGAGTCTTATGCGGCCGCGAAAAAGGCGCTGGCGCAGCTCGCGCAGTGGTACCGCATGCAGCACGGCGATGCCTTCACGAGCGTGCTCCCTGGGAACTTTTATGGCCAGTACGGAGACTTCAACCCGAGCACGGCGCCCTTGGTCAATGCCCTCATCGCGCGGGCCGAGAAGGCGCGCTCCGAGGGCACCAGTGACCTCCCCCTCAAGGTCATGGGCACTGGCAATCCCCTTCGCCAGGTTCAGCACGCCCGCGACCTTGCTCGCGCCTGCTTGTGGGCTTTGAACAACTACGACGAGTTCGACCCGCTCATCGTCGCAGGGAGAGAAGTGTCCGTCCGCCGCACGGCAGAGCTCGTCTGCGAGGCAACCGGGTACCGCGGCGGCCTTTCTTTCGAAGAGGGCGCCGTGGACGGTCCCTTGCGTCGCACAGCAGACACGTCTCGCTACCGCGCGCTGTGCCCGGAGAACAAGGATCTGGACTTGCTCGAGGGCATCAAGAGAACGGTCGAGTGGTACCGCGAGAAGCAAGCGGGCGGCGACGGGTCGGCTATCTTTGCGACTGCTGGCTCTGAGCCTGCGGCAACCGCTTTCGCGCAAGTGAGTCTCGCGGGACCTGGAAAGGCAGACCAGCAGCGCGCTCCCCCTTCGGCCTCAGTTAACTTCGCGTCACGAGGCTAGCGAGAAAGAGAGAAAGCTAGAGAGTTGACAAAGAGGCGCTTCGTGAGTTGAGAAAGAAAGGGTGAGAGAGTTAGCAAGGAGAGAGAGAGAGAGAGTGGCGAAAAAAAGAGAAAAGAGAGAACAATTATAATCAAAAGGAGAGAGAGACTGAACGAGACAAACGCACGAACAACTCTTGAAGCTGCCTTTCTAGTTACAGATACGCATAGTAATAAACAAGATGAGTAGTGTCGGGGAGAAAGATTATCGAGTCACGGCCGATCAAAAGCAGCGATGGATTGGAAACCGCTTTAAAGAAGCTGTTTTGCGGAAACTGGCTCAGTGCGGCAAAGAAATCCGTTTTATAAATGGCAAAAGAAAGCGGAAAAGAATGCAGAGCGCAACGGCTCTGTCACTTGACGAACAAGGAGCGTTTCTTTCAGCGAACTTGCACGCACGATCATCCCACGATCATCACGTATCGGGGCGTCCTCCTACAATAAGGCTTGATTTCTTGTTCTGCAACAAGATGATCAAGACTAAAGTCTTCACACTGTTTTGTTTGCAACACGCAGTCGCTGCTCTCTGGACTCCGATCTCTGGCGCGAAGTCCCTCAGCGAGAGGAGCTCCAGAGAACAGCTGCCCGGTATGAGCCACCGCGCCTCCCGCGCCTCCCGCGCCTCCCGCGCCTCCTCTCAAATCTCAAACGACAAGCGGCAGCAGCGAGTGCCTATGAAGGAGTCGTCCGAACAGCAAACCCGAAAGCGGTTTAGAGAAAAGCCGTTCCGGGCTTCTTCTGCGTTACCTGATTTGTCCTCTTCTTCCTCGGTTCCACCTCCGTACGATCTCATTTCCAGTGCACACGTATGCACAGGTGGCAACCAGGCCTGGAGTGGGGCAAAGCTCCAGGACCTTCCGCACAAGTTCGGGTTTCCGAGCACGACGGGCAAAGCGCAGTTTCGCGTTTGCTACCTTGAAAACGTGTGCTGGCAGGCGGGGGCATTGCATTACTTCGAGGGGGTGGAAGGTGCCGACGCCAAGGGCTCTGACTCTGACCTGAAACCTCCTCCAGCTGAAAGCACGTACGGCCTGCGATCTCTGGCATCAGATGGAGGCGGCCTCGTCAAACTGGGCTACTTAGGTCCGCTTTGGACTCCTGAGATACACAGAGGCTTCCTCCCACCCGGAGCGTCGTTTTTCTCCGAGGAAAAGGACGAGAAAAACCAGCGAGAGCAACGTTCAGGTGAGGTAGAGCGCTACCAAGGGACGACAAAAGGACTAGGGCGAATCAGACAAGATGGAGACTTGATACACACGCTCTTTGACTTTTCGTGGGAGGACAATATTGGCCATTACCTCTTTGACAACCTTTTGCCTACATGGATTGCCCTGGACGCGTTCGGGCTGACAGACGAGTGGCGTTCCGTCGTCCCTACTGCCTATTCCGACTGCGCTCTTCTAGGCGGAGTCAAGACTCCTTATGTGGAAGGCGTTAAGACGAAAAGAGACGAAAGCGGCAACGGCAGCGGCGACGGTGGCAACGGCATGGGTGAGTCTCTCACGCGGCAGCTTGCTTGTCTCTCGCTGGTCTCGTCCATGACAGACGCTTTCTTCGCACACCCGCTCCTAGTGCTACCCCAGAAGTTTGCCGCCTCCCAAAAAGGCGTTTCTGCAGCAAATGCGACGACGTGCTTTCGACGCATGCTGGTGGGACAGAACTCGGCATTTTCGATCCAATCCCTGAAGTTGGATCTCGGTGGGCACGTGCGTCGTCTACGCGAGCACGCCCTTCGACTGCATCCCTCGTCGCGGTTTAACGAGCGCCACCGCAAATCATTGGTAAAGAGGCTCGCTGACTCGAGTGGCAGCAGCACTGTCGTCGCGTCTTCTTCTTCTTCCGTCTTTGCCTCTAGGGGGGCGACGACGGAAACTCCAAAGCGATCTACTCTTTTTCCCGACGCTCCCTTATTTCAGCAAGAACCGACCCAAAGTACAAAAGGTTACATTGAGTTGACGTCTCCTGAGGTAGTTCACATAGTCGTTGCTGAGCGCGGAGCAGGGTTCACGGCTGGTGCGTGGGAAAATGTTTGCACCGTCGTCCAAGAGCTCGTGCAGCAGCGGCAGGAGCAGCGGCAGGAGCAGCGGCATTTGCACCCGCACCAGATTCAGGAAACGAACAGTGTACTCGTCAGCTGTATCACGCCCGCATCGATGTCGTTTTCAGAAGAATTGCGATGGATGCAGGAAGCGGATATTTTCGTTTCCGAGGACGGCACCACGTCGCTGGCGGCGGTGTGGTCTCGAGATTTCACCGTGAGTGTCGTGCTCGGACGGGGAGATGGCGAGAGCAGTCCTCTTTGGAAGGAAGACCAGCACATGCTGTACATGACGCACATCGTCCCCCTGTTCGTTCGCCTCGGGGACGGCACCGGGCTAGGAGAGGCAATTGCTCATGCGATGAGAGTTCGGACGAAACATTTGAGTCGCAGCGTCGGACGACTTCACAGTGGCTGAATCACTGCGAGGCGGCGCAGCTTCAGCTGGAGGCAAAAAGTTGTGCAAAACCTTGGCTTGTATAACGTGTAAAAAAAAATTGCGTGTGCCGCATGACGCTGGCAAAAAAGAAGAAAATCCGGGCGTGTGTAAGTTCTGTGCTCTCTGTTGCATATCAAAAGAAGATCACCATTTGGCTGATTCTCTTGCGCTTGACGAACACAAAGTTATACAAACGGAACATTGGCGTCTTTTCTGTGCCTCGGAGCCACCCGGTTTTATCTTACATACGTCACTCCTCCTCATGCAGCGTTGTTCCTCTAAGGCCACATATGGGGTCCAAAAGGCGTGCTTTCTTTCGCTGCTGTGCTGCTGCTGCTTTGTTTTGGGTCCCATTGCCCTGGGTCTCTTAGCAGTGGAATGTTCCCCGACTTTGGACGACGTGCAGCGTGATAAATCCTTGATTAAAAGGCCGAATCGCGCGTCTCCCACCGTCTCCTCCACCACCACCTCCTTTTCCTCCTCTAGTTCCGATGCCGCCCCCGTGCGCCAACGCGCCCGCCTTGATTCGTATTCGTCTTTTGAGTGCACGGCTTCGGGATCGCAAGCTTTTGACTTCGATGTCCAGAGCGTGGACCAGTGCCGAGGATATCACGATGCAACGGATGTGCACATCAGAGTCTGCAAGCTTCGAGACGTCTGCATCGTCGACGGGTTGTTGACATATTACGTTGACCCTTTCGTGGAATCGCGTGCGCCTCCTACAACCCGGATGGAGACTTTCCCGGGTGGCGGTCCAGCTTGCGCCGGCTACCTTCCATTGGACTGCACGTGTGTGCCCGAGCGAACAGATGTACGACACGAACCTCGCCCGGAGACTCTCGAGTTCATGTCAGAAGACAAAGTGCATCTTTTGGATCGAATGTCCGATCCATCAAACTATGCACATTTGCTCCTCGATACGGTCATCTCTTCCTATGCAGCAGCAGACATGTTCGGCGATTCCTTGCACAAGCTACAGCCCGTCTTTCTGAACAACTGCACGACCTTCACCGACCAGGAAGTTCACGCCCACATGCGCAAGGGCGGGATCCATCACATTGTCCCAGGAACGAAGGGAAAGACCGCAAACGACCTTTGTGAGGAAAAGATACGCGCATGGTTACCCCTCGCGTTCGACCATCCTCCCATGTTCCCGCCGCACAAGGACGTGTGCTTCCGTGAACTCGTGGTTGGTCATTCCCACGCGCTTTCTGTGGGCTCTATGTTTCCACACCGTGGAGTTTCCATTCGAAAGCTCCGCCAACGCGTCCTTCAGAAGCTGGCGTTGCCGGTTTTGCAGCCCTCGAGGGAAAAGCATCACGTCGTTGTCCTAAATAAGTTGCAACTTATGACCCCGTCTCTTGGACTCGACGTCTGCGATTTGACAAAGAGAGCGCTCAATCCTGCCACAAAGAACGCAAATCCCGAGCCCGGGGACAGAGAAATTGTCAAGGTCAGTTGCATCACTCCGGCAAAGATGAGCATCCGAAAGCAGATGCGAGCAATATCTGCAGCGACGGTTGTCGTCTCGGAGCATGGCAGCACCACGTATGTGAGCTTCTTTCAGAGCCCAGGGACATCACTCGTTGTCATTGGAGAGAAAGAGGCCATGGCGCTGCTATCTAACACGGATGTGCAGACGTGGTTCCACCCGCTGCATCTTGCAGTCCTCCCCAGCGGAGGTGGTTTTGCAGGGCTGCTACATCTCGCGCTGGACAGAGCCGGCAGGCGCCTTGGACTTCCTTCTTTGCCGCCTTGAAAAAAAACATATATATACAAAGAGACGAAGCTTGTGCATATCTATGCGTGATCTTTCAAGCGTCGCAACAGCATGGATTTTCCCAGTTCTGCGTATTCCCTTGTTCAGCGTATGTAGCAGTACGTAATGTCTAGAGGATAGTCGCTCTTTCGTGAAAGAAAGAGAAACCCTTTCTTGCATAGAGGGGACGAATAAATGTTTGGTAAAGAAGACGCATTTCATGCGTCAGCAATATATATCGTTACAGGGGTCGCTGCGTTATTGTTTTTTCGGAGGTTTCGGGTAGACTTTTATACAACATTATTCCTTCACTTGACTGCGCATCAAGCAGGAAGTTTGCAGCGAGAAATCTGTCAGATCCGCTTTCAGATCCGCTTTCTGAAAAGTCAGCCATAGGACCATATGTTTGTTCTCTCGAGAGCTCGGGCACTCTGCAGCTCTTCCAAACGCCTAGCATTGCCTCGGGGCATGTTTTAATTATGCTCAATTCGTCCACGCTTAGAAACGGGGTCTTGTGCACGCCGAAAGAAGCCAATCTGGGTAATTCACCTGCTTCGTACGAGAACTTGACAGCTACGTGCACCGGTGGGATTTGCACAGAACTCTGATCCGCGTCCCTGAGCTTGTAAATACCTCTCGCAAAAAAAATGTCTTCGTTCTCCGTCTCGTTGAACTTAAAGGTCTCCGTGATTTTGATCATGGTCGAAACCTTGCGCAGAGAGAGCCCGCCGTTGCCGATGTCCATGCCGTACCACCTGTCTATCCAAGGAGCGCCGACAAAGTCGTACTGCAGAAAGTCCTCGGCACGCCAGGGAGACATGGAGCAGAGAACGCTGTCCATTTGAAATATGAGCACGTGCTGAGCGCGCATGGAGGTCCAGAATCGTCTGGAAGCCAGGAGTTTTGAGTAGGACGAGGAATTGGCGCTTGAAAGTCTCGGAAACCCATTCGCCTCAAGAGAAGTTGTGTAGAGTCGCTGTTGCCGTCGTTGTGCTTCCTGCTGCTGCTGCTGCTGCTGTTGGTACCGTTGCTTGAGCTGCAACCGCTGCCTCATTTTTTGTCGCCGCTGTCGCTGCGGGTTCAAAAACAGCCGCGGAAGCTTCTGCTGCGGGCGCAGTTGCGGATCCTCCTGCTCCTGATGTGTCCCCCCACCTCTCTTGAGCATCTGCACTATCTTGTTGGACTTGATTGATGAGGTCAAAAACGCGTTGTGCAGTATTAAGAGCGACCATTCTGGCCCGAGGTTCCCCGCAAAATTGCTAAGGGTGTATCCAAGCGTCGAACACGGCTTGTGAAGGACCGTGACGGCGCGAAATCGTGACCATGGCAGGTCATCGAGGACAAAATCAGACACTTTGGACGGAACGAGGAAGTCAGAAGGCGATAGATGTGATGTAGGAGGAAAGTGGACCGGAACTGAGTCCCAGTGCTGGACCAATATCAATACCACTATGACAGCAACAAAAAAAAGGAACAAAATAGCACGACTGCGAGTGGCTCTCGGTTGCCGCGCTTTCATCCATGTGTGGCCCATATCTTTCTTGCATTTAATGCTCCCATACAATAGTGAGGATGCGAACGCATTCGTGCTCTGGTGTTTTGTCCATGAAAACTTTCTTTTTGATACTCGCCTGGTTGCTATGAATATGCCATTCTCATGGGGCAAAATATGTTTTATAGCCTCTGTTTTTTTCCCTATTTCCTTTGACGGGTTCTCGCTTCCTTTTCTCGCTTCCTTCATTTTGCTCTTTGCTCCCCCAGTCCTTTCCTGCAGCTTTACAAGGAAACAAGCCTCCGTGAAGTCGCGTTTGAAAACAAGCCTCCGATCTCCTTCCGATATGCCTGTAAATTCGGGCATGCGGAACAAAGCTTCTCCACTTGCGGCCCCTCGCACCTATTGCCGCGCGGCATTGTTTTTTTTTCTTTTGCTGCAACAGGCATGCAACACAGCAGCATCCTCGCGCTCAGCAAGCCACCGGAAAGAAGCCGTGTCCCTCGTCACAGCACCTCAAAGCTATCCGACAACGATCTCGCTGCACAGCACAAAAAGCAGCTCAAGTTCTGTGCTCGCCAGCTTGGTCGCAAGCAAGTTCGCATCTCCTCTCTCGTACGACGCGACCCTCCTCAATACGTGGGGTTTCAAGCGCGTCGGATGTGGGAAGGGTGACTTCTTAGTGGCAGACACGGGAATGGTCGACAACTGGATCTGTGCCAAACGAGGTGAGCAGCTCGTGACTGCTGCTATGGAAGAGATCCTCAGCGCAGGCTGTAGAAATCACAATAACCGTGAGGCTGATGTCCTTTTTCTCGACGTTGGCAGCAACACGGGATTCTATGGCCTAAACGCCATCTCGCACGGCTGCGCCGCTGCGTTTTTTGACGTTCAGCCCGGGTGCAACAAGGTCGTCAATGCCGCGTTGCTCGTCAACGGTTTTGCTGATCGCGGAGTTGTCCTAGCAGCGGGACTGTCCGACCGCATGGATTTCGTGCAAGCCAGCTCGATGAGCACGTGCTCGTTCGAGTCGGGGAGATTCCCGATCTCGGCGATAGAGACGGGCACCTTGGAGGAGGGCGACGTCTCCGTGCCCGTAGTGCCTCTGAGCCGCGTGTTGCCGCCGTCGTCTTCGATGCGCATCTTTATGATGAAGATCGACACGGAAGGGTTGGAACAACGCGTCCTCTCTGGTGCGATGCCACTTTTCAAGGAAAAATGCATTGAGCACGTCATTGTCGAAGTGACTCCCGGTGGTGGCTTCTGGGAGAAGAGGGGCATCGTCGCAGCCGACGTGGCTAATACGATGCGGGACATTGCTGCGTGCGGTTACACGTTCACGAGGCTGTCATCCAAGGCAAGCACGACCGATCCGAAGCGAGTGCATGCACTGTTCTCGAAACGAAACTTTGAGCAGGAGGATTTTTTAATCTCAAGAATGTCATTACAACGTCGCTGATTATTGTTCTCACTGAGGGATCAGAATTTAAGAGAAAGGGACCAGTGAAGAGTATTTCAAAAATAAGTTCAACGGCACAGGGTGCGGCAAAGGTCGGCAAATAAAGCTGACTCGCAACAGAGAAGGATTTGATTGGAGATCAAACCAAAAGAGATTCAAAGATAGCGATCTCGAGCTCACATTTTTTTAAAGCAATGGGTCTTGACTGAAAGGGTTAAAGCCTCTGGCTTAAATGAGAAACGAGATAAATATGGATGACTTTGTTTCCTCGTGAAAGGACTCGGCAAAATATAAGAAAAAAGCAAATTTCTTTCTTTGTTTTTCTTGTGCCGATGCTGTCTTCTTCACTTTGCTTCGAGACGTTTCTTCTTCTTTCATCTGCTGCATTTATCTGCCCAGAGCTTGACAACGCTTCGTCGCCTCTGTGATCATCTTCATAGAAGCATACACAGCGTCATTACAGGATCAACAAACGACGAGTCGGGAAAGCCCTCAACTAAGCAATGATGGCAGCAGTGCCTCACAAAATCTCGAATCGCGCGTCTTTCGCCGCGTTTGCGGCGTTGATGCTCATTTCATGCCAGGTGAGAATCGGCCAGAGAAAGTCGTCAGACGCGATTAAATTCTTAGGGACATGCGAGGACATGCGAGTTCCTGCAAGGACGTGCGAGTTCCTTCTCTGCTGCGTTCGTCTTTTTTTCCCGCTGAGCCCAAAGTACTCTTTTTTGCCTCGTGCAAAACGCCTCCATAAACAACCCTCCTCAGGTTTCTCTCGCGAGCGCGCGTGACAATTTGCAAAGTTACCGTGACCCAAGGCAAACCCGTCGCGGAGGCTTTCACCTCAAAAGCGCGCTCCGAGGAGACTCAAAAAGACTGGCCGAGCGGGGTCTCAACTTTCCCGAAAAGCGCGCGTGGTACACGCAGCGTCTACCACTGGACAAAGTTGGACTCGAAATCTTTGAAGATTATTTCGAAAATAAGAAAGCGACGTTAGCGATCTTGAGCTTACATTTTTCTAGTAGCAAATGCTTTGTGGATCTTAGCCCTTGGATAGAGTTGTGCCGCTTTGGTGAAACCTTGCTTTGAAGAAAATGCAACCTCAAGATCGGTATGTTCAAGACATTGTTTTAGCTCACGCCTCTCGTCGGATGCTTTTCTAATCGCAGACGAAAGCCTTTCTGATCCTGGTCTTCAGATATGATACCTAACCATTCCCGAGAATTGAAAATAACGCATTTGTCCGTTGCGTGTGACTATCGTTAAGATAATCGCGTAAATTATCTTTATATTTTTGCCGGACGCGTAAGGTCTTTTGGCCAGATAAGAATAGACAGAAAGATAAATTGTTTTTCCTTTTGAAAGGACTCAGAACGTAAAAGAAGTGAAGCTCTTTCTATGTTTTACTTTTGCCGACGTTGCCTGCTTCACTTTCTCCTTTCATCTGCTCTCTTCATCTCCTCTGTATATTCCTAGAAGAATATACACGTTATTACAGGATCAACCCACGACGTGTCGGGGCGGCCTTCAACTAAGCAATGATGGCAGCGGTGCCTGACAAAATCTCGAATCGCGCATCTTTCGCCGCGTTTGCGGCGTTGATGCTCATTTCATGCCAGGTGAGAATCGGCCAGAGAAAGTCGTCAAACGCGGTAAAATTCTCAGGGCATGCAAGGAGATGCAAGTCTGTCTTCCTGCATTCTTTTTTTCTCACTGAGTCCAAAGTACTTGTTTTTTGCCTCGTGCAAAACGCCTCCGCTTTCTCTCTATCTATCAATAATCCTCAGGCTTCTCGCGCGAGCGCGAGTGAAAATTTCCTGAAATACCATGACCCAAGGCAAAGCCGTCAGGATTACTTTCGCTTCAAAGGCGCGCTCCAAGGAGACTCAAAAAGACTGGCCGAGCGGGGTCTCAACTTTCCCGAAAAGCGTGCGTGGTACACGCAACGCCTGCCGCTGGACAAAGTTGGACTCGAAATCTCCCCGTACTTTAACCCGCTGGTTCTCAAAAGCGAGCATGAAGTGTACTATACTGATCACGTCTCGTACCACGAGCTCATAAAAAAAGCCGAACTTCAGCCTGACACTGGTCCAGACGGCGTGGTCCCCATCGACTTTGTGTGGAAACCGGGCCAGAGCCTGAAGGAGAGCGCACCCAGTGGCCTGCGATTCGACTATGCTGTCTCCTCGAACGTCGTGGAGCACACTGCGAACACAATCAAATGGGTCGCCGATATCCTCGAGGTCATCAAACCGGGCGGCGTCTTGCTCTTGATCGCGCCCCACAAGAACGCCTCGATCGACCAGTTCCGTCCGAAAATTAACGTTGCAGATCTGATCGACGCGTGGCTGCGCGACATATACATCCCTTCTCCAAGACAGGTTTTTGAGTATCT
>Ga0315284_10003377_pt1 | contig 22655 bp, 23 predicted proteins | sample YL17G09_16_MG_FD_203696 | JGI IMG/M metagenome (GOLD analysis project Ga0315284, IMG submission 203696) | Sediment microbial communities from Yellowstone Lake, YNP, Wyoming, USA - YL17G09_16 | ecosystem: Environmental > Aquatic > Freshwater > Lake > Sediment | place: USA: Wyoming | collected... | reverse complement strand
GCAGTACAGCATGCGATTGCGAACCCTCGAAAGTTAGATCTCCATCGAGTTCATGCCCAGCAAACACGGTCGATTCTGGATATGATGATCGGATTTACAATGAGCCCCCTTCTATGGCGTTATGTGGCACCTGCTCTATCTGCGGGTCGTTGCCAGACTCCTGCCCTTCGATTAGTGGTGGATCGCGAAGATCGCATTCAATCCTTTCAGTCGAGCTCGAGTTGGAAATTGAGCGCGCAGTGGATGGGATCTATTCCATATGCATCTGTGATGGAAGACGATCTAGAAGATGAGGAATCCGCTATGAATTACATGGAGAATGTTCATCATGTACCGAACGGAACCATTATACAGAAAGACATCAAACCATGGTCAGAATCCGCACCGCCTCCCTTGATTACCAGCACCTTGCAGCAGCAAGCCAGTGCGCTCTTTGGCATGAATCCGAAGAATACGATGAAAGTGGCGCAAAAGCTATACGAAGCGGGCCATATTACTTACATGCGAACGGATAAGGCCATTCTATCAGAGGAGGCGATTCAAGAAGGAAAGCAGTGGATTCAGGCACAATATGGGGAGGAATACCTGCAAGTTACAAATCCGAATAAGAAGCCAAAAAAGCAAGCCAATAAAGAAGCCACGCAAGCAAAGCAAGCCAATGAAGAAGTAAAAGCACAAGAGGCCCACGAGGCCATTCGGCCCACGCATATGGAGATTCCCCAGATCGAAGGCGACGCCTATGAGCGAAAACTCTATCACCTGATCTGGCAACGGGCCATTCAATCGATCATGGCCGCCGCGCGAGGGGAAACCTGCGTGATAAGAACACAGATTGAGGGAGACACCGATTTCGCATGGCGATCGCAGTGGAAGCGCACGATCTTTCCAGGCTGGAAACGAGTTGGAAAAGTGGCGGAATTAGAAGAGGAGGAAGAGGAAAAGGAAAACGGATGGGACGATGTTCAAGCCCTTGAGGTAGGTGCCCGTGTGCAGTGGAGTACCATGATGGCGGAGCCGAAAGAGACCAAGGCGCAAGGGCGATACACGGAGGCCACGCTGGTACGCGAACTGGAGACCTATGGAATTGGCCGTCCCTCCACCTTTGCCACCTTGCTTGCTGCGATCCAAGACAAGAATTATGTAGAGGAACAAGATTTCCCTCCCAAAGAAGTAGCCGTCAAAGAATATACCATCCGCCCGTCACAATGGCCACCCGCTGCACTTACGAAGAAGAAGAAGGTAGGCGGTGAGAAACGCAAGTTGGTACCTACGGAACTGGGTCGCTCTGTTCTATCCTATCTCTTAACACACTTCGAGGATCTCTTTACCTATGATTTCACCGCGCACATGGAGCGCCGCCTGGATCACATTGCGGAGGGTACTGAACACGAAAAGCAGCTCTTACGCGACACATGGGCTTCTTATCGAGAACGCTATGAAACCTTACTCGCCCAGCCATCCATAAAGGGATCTGCCAAAATCAAAGAATTCGGCGGAGGGCTTAAAGCCGTGCAATCGAAGAAGGGCCCGCTGATTCTCCAAGAAGGAAAAGAGGACACGCAGTTCTTGGGATGGCCAACAGGCGCCAAGTGGGAGGATATCACTGTGGAGCAGGCAAAGGCCTTTCAGCAGGAGCAACAAGAGAAAAAGAAGGGAGAAATCGTAGGGCAATGGAAAGATCAGCCTATTATGAAAAAGACGGGTAAGTTTGGTGATTATCTCCAGTGCGGATCCGTCTCCATTCCCTATCAAGTGGAGGAGTTGGAACAGACCTTGCAGCGTTTCGAAGCCAAAACACAGACCAATGCCATTGAATTTAAAGAATTTAGTATTCGAACAGGTCAATATGGACCCTATATCATGAAAACCTCTCTGAAAAAGCCGCAGTTTGTTTCGCTTCCAAAAGGTGTGGATCCGAATACCTTAACGGAAAAAGAGGTAGAAGCCCTCTACAAATTGGGTCTGGAGTCTAAAAAGAAATGGGCCCTAAATAAAAATAGAAAGAACAAGAAAGAATGACAGAAGAGGGTGTCACGGTCATTAATGGAAAAGAAAAACCGCGCTCACGATCCGTTTCTCCTACGCGTTCTACCGAAGAGGAAAAACCGAAGCGTTTTTTGAATGGATGGTCGAAAGAACAGGAGCGTCTCATGGCGGAATGGAGCGACCTGGCCATGTGTTATCGATGGTTAGCTGATAAATCGGAGAAGTATTATCACAGTAAAAATCTATGGATCAGTCTGCCCGTGATTATATTATCGACCTTGGGTGGTACAGCTAATTTTGGAGTTCAATCCCTTTTTAGCGATGATACCTCGAAAAAATACGCCAGTTTTGCCATTGGTGGCATTTCACTTTTTGCGGGTCTCCTTACCACGATTGGGAACTATTTACGGTATGCACAACTGGAAGAATCGCATCGTGTTGCATCCATCGCATGGGGCAAATTCCAACGATTGATTGCGGTAGAATTAGCCATGAAGCCCGATGATCGCATGGACTCCCTCGATTTTCTGAAGATTTGTCGCTCGGATTTGGATCGTTTAATTGAACAGTCGCCGCCCATTCCTCAAGAATCCATTACACTCTTTGAATCCGAATTTGGATCGATTAAGGATTTGAAGAAACCCGATATTTGTGGTGCTCTGGAGCATACACGTGTCTTTGAGAGCTCGGAAACGCGTCTCAAACAGGTTGCCACGGAGGCTGCGCTCTTGTTACGCCACAAGAAAAATACACTAACTGAATTGTTATCACCGCGTATCCAAGAGACCATAAAAAAACAGGTGGAGGCTCGATTGACAGAAGCACTTAATGAGCGCAAGGATGAGTTACGAGAAGAAATTGAAATCCAACGGGCCAATGCTCAACATACGGAGGAGGAATTCCAAAAAGCAATGGAGGAGCGACAACGGCGCATTCAGGAGGAAATTGATGCAGAAAAGAAGAAATTTACAATTGATACTACCGTTAAACAGCATACCTCACCATTTGAACATCGCCTACTATTGAAACAAAATACGCTGTTTCGGCCGTCTATTATTTCCTCTAAAATGCCTTCACCTGTATTGCGACCTACTATCGCATCAACCGAACCACCTCTAGCTTCGCTTTCTGCATCAATTTCATCTGAACCACCCATTAATATTGTCGTCATTCCATCATCAGATGAACAAAATGATCAGAAACAGTAAATATAAAAATTGAAGATTGCAAATAAATAATAGTAAAAATCACCCATTCTGTGCAAACCATGCGCATTAACAAGGAGTCCATTTATGATCTTCTTCATGCAAATTGGCCCATGAAAAACATATGGATGAAGACAGAGCTTCGCAATGTCCATATTGCCATTGTCATGAAACATGGAAAAATCATCGAAATGGCAACCAATCATTTGGGGACACGCTCGCGAGGCTGCGGATATGCGGATCGAACCATTCATGCCGAGCGCGCCGTGATCAAAAAGATTGGCGATCATACGAAGCTGGATGGAGCCATTCTCATTGTGGTACGCATTTCGCGCGGAACCCATCAATTTGCTAATTCAATCCCATGTGCTACATGCACACCTCATTTGGAGAAATGTGTGAAAGATTATGGTCTTCGTCGTGTATACTATTCTTGATATACAGCCTTCCTTCCCCGATGCAGGAAGAAGTCGCTTATTTTTATGTCATGTAAAAAAATTGATAAATAAATGAGCGATAAGTCACCAAACAACCGCGTATCAGAGAATGTCATCTTATCCTCAAATCATCCAGGCAATCAAAGATGAATGCGCAAAGATCAATCTCATCTACTCAAAAGATGGCGATGGACGCATCACAAGCGCCGTGAAGGAGAGAGAGTATCTTGACCTATTGGAAAAGGGACTAAAAGAAAATCACCCTTCCTTGAAGTTTGAGCACCAGCCAGCGGATAGATGGTGGTGGGACTTTCGTGTGAATGGTCTTACGATCAATCTAAAACTTACAACAGGGGGCACAGACAATGCCTTTAATAAGGTGGCAATCATCTATTCCATTTCTGGAAATGAGGTTGAAAAGAGAAATATGAACTACAACCAGTTCTTTAAGACAATCAAGGAGTGTCCGAAGAAGGCGGAGAGAAATCATATGACAGAGTATCACTATTTAGTCGTGAATAAGAATACGGGAAGGGTTTTGCTGAAGTCCATCCTTGATATTCATACATTCAAGACAAACCCCAGCAACGATTTACAAATTAACTGGACAAATGAGTTCAACCATATTGAATTCATTACACCAGATCTACACTTCAAGGAAAAAATACAGGAACTTCTGAAGGCGATTCAGACATCTGTGAAACAGGCGGTTGCGGGTATGAAGGAGTTCGCCGATGCAAATATAGAGGCAGAGTTTCCTAAGTAGGCACAATGATATTACACACCTGTTTATGCCCTATCTTGAATCTACCAGAATACATGTAATCTTTCTGCAGGTCTTTCGTATTAAGGAATGACACTATTTTTTTGAGTTCTGCTTCCGTCATCTCTTCCTTTGGAATAAGGCAAAGGAGAGTACCTCCGAAATTCTGAACCTTGTCCATAAATGCGACCTCTTTATTTCGTGTCATATTTCTTACAAAGATACACGGCTTTCCAAGGCTCTTCTGGATGGTTGTCATATTGCGTGGAGCACCCCATTCAAACCAGTTGTCCTCTTTGAACTTTCGGATCTTGCGTTCAAGGAGGACAGACTTATTAGCCTTGAGATGTGCATCGATCGCAGTGTTTCCTGTTGGAAATGTTTCCGCGAATATGTATTTCTGAACCTTATCTTTATCACTGAGAACATTTATATTCCCAATATCATTGCGATATACTTCATCCCTTCCTGATACAAGTCCTACATATACATTGAACTTATCTGATAAAGGATTTCCAGTAATCTCTGTTTCACTGAATGTAATAATGCCGCTATTCACATTACAAATCATCTTCTTCCCATTGACAATCGTATCTTTTGTCTTTATCCCCTTCTCATAGCGGAAAACGACAACATCAACATTAGCCCCTTCAAATAGCTTCTCGTCGTGAGGAAAGAGGAAGTCTGTAAATGATCCCTCTTTTATCATAGCGTCAATCAATGAAGAGGCGCTTGTTAGTTTGATGAAATCAGATGGTACGATAAAGATGATTTCGCCATCGGCATCAAGCAATTCAAAGCAGAGTTCAATAAACTTGATATAGAGATTTCCAGTGCTCTGTTTTACATAGGGCGGATTTCCTACGATTGTCTTGAACTTCTGGGTCATCCGCTGCGTGGTAAAGTCGCCATAGACGATTGTCTGATGTGCGTTGAATAAGATCGTTGGCGTGATTGTACTATCAAGTTCGTAACATATGATGGGGTAATCTGCGTTAGCATCCTTGAATTTCTTCAGTAGATGACCTGCCCCAAAAGAGGGTTCGAGGATAAGACTGCCCTTGTGCTTTACTTTGTCAAATACAAATTGCTGTAGATCGTCGGATATCGTGAAGTATTGACCCATCTTCTTTTTATGCTCTACCGAATGCTGGTGTAGAGCATGATTCACCTTTTCATCGATTATCTCATTCAGCTTGCTCTCTTGGATGCAGGGATTTACCTTCGTATGATGACGAGTAAAATGACCCTTCTGTTGAAACTCACGGCCACACTTCTCGCATGTATACTTAACCATTCTGGGTTTACTTAGGTTGCTGTTTTAAACCGGAAAGCTTGTCGATCAATTTTTAGTATTCGCATACATTCTGCAGGGGCTACATTCGATTGAATCCGAGGGAGAATAACCTTTTTATCCCTCAGATATTTACGGCACATATCATTAAAAGTGCGCATATAATAGCTACAAGAATGGCTGCGAATCACTCCAACAGTGCAGCGCGTGTAAAAGAGGTTGTCGATCGCGCAAAAGAAATCATCGAGAACCATTTTCCAGATAACATCTATCATGTCACATTTCATCAGAACAAAAAAGGACGGAACGCAACGGTGATCACCATCTATAACCGTGCCCTGCCACCCAATGAGAAAATAGGTAGCCCTCATGGATACCATTGTATGAAATGTCAAATCTTTGAGAATGATCCCAACACGCTTCATATTGGGCTACTCACACGATGTGGGCTAAATGGAACCGATCATCTCAATCGATTGATTGCATTTTCCAAGGCATATGGGTTCTCACGAATTACTCTGGAAGATGCATCAAACATTCACTATGTTTTACAAGGAGGCCCCCCCATACCGTCCATCGCCAACAAACATTATATTAGTCTCCAAAAGCTTCTACGGCTGAAGACAGGACACTCTTGGTACGAGAAGTTCGGGTTTTCCAATACAAAAATTGAGAGTCACAGGAAAGATATTGAGACGCATATCCTAAAACCCATTGGATCCCTCTATCCTGATGAGCTCATCATTCGAATCCAGAACTATGTGAAGATAATCCTTTCCGCAAGCAATTCCGCAAGCAATCCCGCAAGCAATCCCGCAAGCAATCCCGAATCTGAAGTAAAAATCACCAAAAACACATCAGTCTCTGAAGCAGCCTCTTATCTCTATGATTGTCTTAAAATAATATGTCCTGACCGTATCTGCCCTGATGAGGAAGGTCTTGCTATCGTGGATCATATTAATAACATCATCGATCAGATGTTTGATAGGATGCTTGTAGAGCTTAACATGACAGAAGAAGATTTTCAGGATGAGCTGGTCCTTCTTCTAGCGAATCAAAAGGGCTCTTCCCGAACAAGGCGAACACGGAGGAAGAATAAGACCGCACGCAGACGAAAGCGGACACTGCGTAGGTGACGACTCTGTGGAATCGATAAAGAAGCATTAATTAATTTTTTGAATAAATTCCTAACAAATAGCATTATTAAGAATAAGAGAACGGTCGGAAGTGGGTTCGAACCACTGACCTTGTGATTAACAGTCACACGCGCTGCCTGCTGCGCCATCCAACCCTCCACTCTCTCCGTAGAAATTCCATCGCCGATCCAAACGCACGAATTATTGCCCCGTCAGCTCCCGCAGCCCCTTCTCCAAATCCGTCTTCACTTCCCACCCCAGCGCCTTGAGCTTCGCGTTGCTAATGTAATAACGCTGATCATTAAACGGTCGATCCTCAATATAACTGATCCAGTCATCATAGGCTTCCGTCTTTTGAATCATGCGAATGAGAATGTGTGCAATCTCAAGAATGGAGTATTCATCCTCGGTTCCAATGTTGTAAATTTCGCCGAGTTCGCCCTTCTCCAAAATGCATGCAAAAGCCTCTGCAGTATCGCGGGCATGAAGAAAGCCGCGCACGGCGCTGCCATTTCCCTGAATCGTCACCTTTTCTCCTCGTGTGAGCTGCTGAATAAAACGCGGGATCACCTTCTCAGGATATTGGTTCGGACCATATACATTGTTGCCGCGCGTAATGATAATCGGCATTTTGTAACTGTGCGCATAGGCCTGAACGATCAGTTCCGCTCCCGCCTTTGTAGCGGCATAGGGATTGGTCGGGCACAAAATGGAGTTCTCTGTCTTGTGCTGTTCCTCCGTTGTATTTATCGACTCACCATAGACTTCATCAGTGGAAACATGAATAAATCGTTGAATACCTCCATAGAGACGGCAGCATTCAATCAACACATGCGTACCGACTACATTATCATAGGTAAATTCAAGAGAATCATCAAAGGACCGCTGTACATGGCTCTGTGCAGCAAAATGGATGACATGAGTGATCGCATGCTCTTTTAGAAGGTACTGAATGAACTCCTTATTTCGCAAATTACCCTTTACAAGAACATAACGAGGATCCTGACGGATGGAAACTTCCACATTTTCTTCGTTTGCGCAATAATACATGGCGTCCAAATTAATCAATTTACTCACATGGTTCAACGGAAAATAATAATTAATGAAATTACTACCAATGAATCCACAGCCACCGGTTATCAAAAGAGAGACCATGTTGATGTAGTACGCAAAAAAGGGTTTAAGCTTAGACCGTGGATAAAAATTACAAAAAAGATCAGGACACAAAATTAGATCGCTCATGGATAAAATATGTAAAAAATGCGCGTCCGATCCGACGAGTCACTCCTTTAAGAGATTAACAGAACGGAGTGGTGTATTAGTCTATTACAGTCATCCGTCTGCTGCGAAACTATATGATGATACGGAGGGAATTTTACAACATATCGACCACATGCTGGCTCTTCATGGGAATAGAAAATGGTCGTGCATCTTTGATGGAGATGGATTCGACATCAAACATGCCATGCAATTACAAATGGGTATGGGATTAGTCCAATTACTTTCGGAAAAATATGGTGAGACTCTACAGGAAATTAAAGTCATTAATCCGACCTGGCACATTTCGGGAATGTTAAAATTATTATCGTCGATGATCAATTCAAAATTATTTGCAAAAATAAAAATCATCGATGATCGAAAATATAGTGTTCTGGAATTTCTCTAATTATTTTGTACCCTGGGAAATTTCATTGAGCTGATACGCATTTTTCCCATCCGTTTCCCAGTGTTGTTTTCCGATGTGTAGGCTGTAAATGGAGTTGAAGAACATGGTCTGATATCCCTTTGCCCCATAGCGATCCGCATAATCGCGTTCAAAAAAGCGATTGGGGCTATCATAATTGCCGAGTTCTAGAATGACCTTGGTGCGTGTGATGGAAGGCTGTAGTGAATAATGCGGCCAATAGGCACAATTGGGGCCCTGAACGGGTTTCTGTTCGTGGAGCCAGACGCCAGGCTCTAATAGGACACCGCCGACGCGTTTCATGTCTTCCATCATGAGACCATATTCACGGTTAAATACGAGTTGATGAATGGAGCGGTCTTCATATTTCTCCAATAATGCGATGCCTCGTGTAACATAGTTTTCAGACTGAAAGAAGACCCAGTCGTCCTCTAAATGAATCCAGTAAGTAGGCTGCATTTCGTTGAGTTTGTTCCAGATGATATTCATGCTCTCGCGATGACCCTTCTCTTCGGGCGTTTTCATGTAGTAGGTGAAAAAGGGATAATCGGCCTGCATTTTTGCACGATCCTCTTCGGATGAATTATCATCGACACAGAAGAAGAAGCTGACCTGGTCAAGATCTTTCCAGTTTCGCTTCATGGAGTTTATGGTCTGTTGAAAGAGATCAAATCGCTTACAGGTTGTCATGGTCAGCATGATACGAAGTTTATGAGAAGGAGAGGACTGTAACACACGATCACATGGAGCAGTCAAAAGAGGGCGATAATGCTTAATCACTCGATCAATAATCTGATAATTTTCAGGGCTAAGAAAGAGACCATGATTACCAAGTGCCTGCAAATAAGAAAACAGAGACGATAAAAAGCGAAGATCCTTTGGCAACGCATGTAGGCCAAATTGAAGATTATGAAAAAGATTCTGAATCCACCAGGATCCAATATGGATATACTTCTGTGCGAAAATCATTTCATACATGCGGATAAAGGTCGGCATCTTTTTGAGATGCTCGGATACAATCACCATGTAATAGGGCAAATAGAAGTCATATTCCTCTTTCTTTACGAATAAAAAGTCAGAAATGTTATCACTCTGATACTTCTTCTCATAATAGTCCTGAATAAGGGTATAGTAAGCATGGGCAATTTCATAATTCCCCTTGATACCATAATACTTAATTAGTCGATAGATCCCTTCCATACGCCTTTTATTATGGGTAAAGGAGTCCACCAAATAAGATAGACCCTCTCGTTCCTGTTTTAGTGCTTCGTACTGATCAAAAATTTGGATACAACTGATGTATTTCTCCTCAGACCAGTTATTGAATGTGAGAACTTTTTTATAATATTCAATGGATTTTTCAAACATGCTACAGCAGTTATAGCTCTGGGCCGCATAGAATGCATAGCGCATATAGAGATTGTCTTTTTCATCATAGGCCTTATGAAATGCCTTGTCGAGAATGACAGCATCCTTGAGATATTTTTCAGGATCCTTATTGCGTGCCCCACGACGGCCTGAAACAAAATAGTAATTACCTGCTATATCGATGGGAGCACCATGTGGTTCCAGACAGGAGGCGACTTCATGAAGAACACCGACATAGGACCATTTGAGGCGATTATTAAAGAGCTGAGGACGAGAATAGCGCAGCCCACTTTCATTTCCGAACACAAACCGATAATGATCGGCGGTTAGATCGGTAGGCATCACAAAATCTCCGTGGATCTCATCATCTGCATCCCATACAAAGGCATAATCGGTTTTCTGATAGGCGCGCGTAAAAGCAAGAGTACGATTATAAGCAAAATCCTGCCAAGGTGTTTCATCCAGCTCACCAGGAATGCCCTTCTCGGCGAAATAATCCTGAATGAGCTTCTGGGTTCCATCGGTGGATCCATTGTCATTGATGACCCAGTAGTCAAAGGTGATGAATTTGCGTAAATGTTCGAAGCATTCGATAATTAAATGCGCCTCATTTTTCACAATCATGGTTAGACAAATACTCTTCTTTGCATCAGTCATTCTGTTGAATGATGCATTCAAGATGTTTAGGCCCGCGCAGATTTCAAATAAGCATTTTTATTCCTTGTAGTATATTAAATGGAGATATACTATAATAATAAAATAGTACATCATAATGAATTTCTAAAACCCGGTGAAACACAAACGAAACCTCACATTACATATCCCTTTGAAAATAATAAATTATATACGCTGCTGATGCATGATCCTGATTCTATACATGGCAATAGGTTCCATTGGATAGTAGTAAATATATATAATGATATTAAAAATGGAGCTGACTTATTATCATATACTGGACCCGCTCCGCCACCTAATACTGGAATACACCCTTATATTTTTGAATTATATGAACAAGATAGACATATCAATGTGAAGCTGGAAGAGAGAAATGTTCCTATGCATGTTGTTAAAAATAAATTAAATATAGGAGAACCAATTTCTGTCATTCATTTTATAAGCAAAAATCAATTGGGTGGAAAACACAAAATCAGAAGAAATAAGACAAAAAGTCGTAAGACAAGAAGAAATCGACGAAAGACAATGAAAGGATCAATCCATTACTGATCCTTTGTCTTCCACTGTTCCCTATCGCGTTGTCGCTTTTCCTCACAAATCTGTTCTTCTCTCTCTTTCACAGCTGTCTCCAACTGAACAATCCTTTTCCATGCCTCATGGTAATCCCTACCTTTAATCTCTGCGATGATACGATAACGCAATTCAATAACTGCCGTTGGGAAAAAACAGATGTGACCACCCTCCTCCTCGTCATAAGGGCCGAACTCAGAAGTATCCTTCAGTGTCTTCTTTTCATAAATTTCAACATGGAACTCTCCCTTGTTGCTATGAAATACGCGCTCGATAGGCATAGCCGCATCATTAATATAAAAATAACCATTAAATACCATACGCCCTGGTTCATGAGAAATAAGTTCATCGATAAAGGGAATACGCAGGTAATCGATGTGACTCCATTCCACCCACTCTTTCTCCGAAGGAGTTAAAACAAGAGGATCAGCCATATCCTATCCAGATCACTATTCTTTAGATACAGGATTCACAGTCCTTGAATAAGCCAGGGACGAATTTGCAGCGTTTGATGCAGTGCATTTCTTTTTGTGTCAGGCGTTTTTTGGAAGTTTTACTACGACCCGATGGTCCGCGAACCGTAACCTGTTTGTACCCTGTTCGCCCTGAGATCACGACTTTTTTAGTGGTTATATTGCGTTTTCCTCTTTTAATGGTGGTGTATCGTTGAATAGAGTTATACGCGAACATCTCTATTGTATGGTAAGATACTTTTACGAGGATTCTCCTGCACATTCAATGCACTTCTTCAGCTTCGCTGCTGCCAAGTATTCTGTGTAAGGTACAACAGAACTACCTAATACTTGACTGAGAGAACCATTCCGCATGACAATGGTATAACCTCCTTTAGCGATTTGAAAGGGTCTAGTAAGGGTATTCATGTAATTGTAAGGACCTTTAGTGGCCTGAGGATCCGCCCAGACAGGGAGAATGTAATCACTGAGGCCCACCGTAACGGTTCCCACTTTGATGGGGATAAGGTTTCCTTGAACGGCATCACATACTTCTCCAGGAACGAGGTTAGCACTCGGTGATTGCCACCAGATATTTACATTTTGATTGCCGATGATTTCAAAGATTTCATGGGAGAAAGCTTGGGCGACCGTGGGGCTCCGCGTCGTTTTTCCCATATGAATCGCGCCGCCATAGGACAGAATCGTTTTGACAAAGACGCGTCCAAAGGGCACATTGTTTGTTTCTGTGTGATAGGCCAGCGCACCTGCATAATCACTCTTGTCCATAAAGACGCAGTAAGGAGTGGTGACGGATTTCATGGTAGTGGGGGCGGCCTGGCACCGCCATTGTTGTCCTCCAGGGGCCCATGCGGCACAGAATGCGGGCAGGAGGGTGTTGAGTGCGGTGATCATGATGTTCATGTCATTGTTGGTGAGCGCGGTGCTGTTGTTAAAACAGTAAATGATTTGGGCCATCTGATCGGGAGGGAGATTAAATAACAGCTTAAAGGCGGATGTGGATGATAGGTTGTGGAGAGATCCACATATACAAGGATGGCTGAGTGGTTTAAAGCGGTTGATTTAAGACCAACTGGAGAAATCCTCGTGGGTTCGAATCCCACTCCTTGTATCCATTGTTTTGAGAATCTTATAGATCCTGAAAACAATATAAAATTTGATGATACAAGTATCCTGTATATGTGTATAGGAAATGGGCTACATTTATAAAATAACAAACACAGTTACAGGCAAATGTTACATAGGTGAAACCATTCAACATGATTATAAAAAGAGATGGAAGAAACACATAAATTGTTTGAACTACAAAGAGGGTTGCCCTCTTCTAAAATCCTCTATGAAGAAACACGGCGTTAAAAACTTCAAGTTTGAAATTCTCATTATTTGCTTTGACCAGGATTTGGTACGATATGAAAAGGAATATATTAAGAAATATAACTCTCAAGTTCCAAATGGATATAATATCCTATCAGGTGGGCAAATTGGTGATGGAATGGTGGGATATAAACACACCCCTGAAACCATTGAAAAAATAAAGCAAAAAGTGAAAGCATTTCGAGAAAAGAACCCAAATTATTTTGAGACCTATCGTGAAAAACATAGATGTTCTATGGAAAAAGTTGACCTATCTAGTTGTGTAAAAAATTCAGTAAAATTTCAAAATGCAATGGAGAAAAGAAGAACTGATATAAAAAATGGGATGATCACTATGGCTGTGTCTGAAGAAACAAAGAAGAAAATAAAAGAGAGTCTTACTAAATATTATGAAAATAATAAAAATAAGCCTATATCAGAGAAGCATAGGGAAGCAGTAAGAAAGAGACTAAGTAAACCTGTAGTACAATATAATAAAAATGGAGAATTGATAAAAGAATATTCCAGTATCATTGAAGCAGACCGAATATCGGGTGTAAAACGAAGTAATATTCACAATTCAATTACTGGAAAGACAAAGACAGCAGGAGGCGGGTTCATCTGGAAATATAAGAACAGTGACATACCAATCAAATCTACAGATAACGCTTTGAAAACTCAGTCGTAAAATATTCAACCTTATATAATAAATGATATTGAGTTCCGATTAAAATGAGTGATGCTGCCATATTGCCTTTATATTCATCTATACCATATGGAATGAACCCCTTTGCCAATAAATCATTCATATCAAAAAACTTCGGAAAGAATGAAAAGATTCCTGGAAAAATCTCCACAAATTTTTCAACATAAAATGCTGCAATGATAATGACGACACTTTGTAAAATAATCCATAAAAATGTATGTAATAATGGATCTGATTTATTTAATACTGGAAATATGTTATGTAATATGATACCTATAAAAAAGAATACTAGACAATATAAAATACCGTATTGTATTGATCCACCAATATTAATTAATCGAACCTTATCGAGACGGGCAAAATCTTTCACGCCAGCTTCAAAGTGTACTTTAGGGTCTTCTGATTTATTTCCTGGTACATAGGACATCTTACTATAGACGGAGAGTTTTCATACAATCGAAATATAAAATAGAATGTCTATGTAGTATCATGTCAATTATGGAGCTATCCCAGATCGAGGAGAAAGTGAATGACATTAAAGTGGAAATGGTGGAGACCTTGACGGACGCGCAGAAGAACGTGCTAAAAGTGGTCTACGACAAAGTCAAAGAATCATCCGACTTGATTTTACAGCATCCGACGCTCAATAGTGCCCTAAAAATTACGCAAATGATGGCGTCGATTATTAAGCTGCTGGAAAGCGTCAAACTGAAGGATGCATTGCTAGGGGGTAAGGATAAGAAGGCGATTGCAATGGAAGTCGGCAGACTCCTGATAAAGGACTGTATCAAGGAGGAGGAGAAACAGGCAGTACTGCTAATGATTTATGATAGCACGGCTGAAGCGCTATTAGAAACCATGATTGATGTGTCTCAGCATTTGAATGTGAAAGTCAAAGAAGTTGCGGGTATGTGCTGCGATGGTCTCCTATCCCTCTTCAAGAAGAATTAACGGGCCGCATGACAGGCGATTCGAGTCGTATGGCAGATGGCTCTGCAGGGCTACGAAGAGTAGATACATACTTATCCACAACGATGGGTAAATTAAATGCGATCAAATGATGAACGGCATGGAAATAATTGTATTCATAAGTGACCGCTACAAAAAAGCAGGCAAGATCAGCTGTCGCCAATCCAATACTGAGATACAAATAAGGATTATAAATAGCGATGATATTCATTTTCTGGTAATGAACACCTGTGATAATAAGGGTTAGAAAAGCGGTAACAGGTAAGATAATGACTGCACCCAGATTTGTATAGACCATGGAGACAAGGATGGTCTGGATCAAAAAGAGTTCCGTGCGGAGTTCATAGTGATTGGAGAGCATCAGATAGATCGAAAATAGATAGATGGATAAATAGGAATAGAGTCCATCGAGAAAATTAAAGAGCCCACCATCATGAAGTTGATATAGGTCGGACCATTTCAAATGGTGAAAGAAGGAGAAGAGAGAATTAAAAAGGATTTGAAGGGAATAGAAGTATTTTTTATGGTACTGGTAGTACATAATACAAGGGAGAGAGGAGAGATTACTGAGGACAACAAAGTATTCGCTCATTATACTATCGTAGGCTGGTCGGGTTTAGATTCGCATACAACACTTAAAATAGTACTATGTAAATAGTATAATGGGATACATTTACAAAATTACAAATACAGTAAATAATAAATGTTATATTGGAGTAACAATTCAGGCAAATCCAAATGAACGATGGTCGCATCATAAATCGGCAATACGCGCAAATATTGGTTGCCCTTTCCTGCAAAAAGCATTTAAGAAATATGGCGAAGATGCATTTAAGTTTGAGGTCCTTATTATTTGTTTCGATGAAGATGTATTCAAGTTTGAGAATGAATACATTTTAAAATATAATAGCATGTCTCCAAATGGATATAATGTTGCAGTAGGAGGTAAAATAGGTATGTCATTTTTAGGGAAAAAACATACAGAGGAAACAAAGAAGATTATAAGTGAAAAATCAAAAGCACATAATGCACGACCAGAAGTAAGAGAACGTGCTCGACAGAATGCGATTAAATTTAATAGTACACATAATATTAGTGATCTTATGCAAAAATCAGAAAAATGGCAGAAAGCGATAGCAGAAGGTAGAATTGGTCATACACAAACAGAAGAAGACAAGAAGAAAATAAGCGAAGGATTAAAGAAATATTATAAAAACAATGTAGTTGATGTAACAAAACAAATAAATGCAGTTAAAAAAGCAAATAGTAAAAAGGTAATACAATATTCAAAAGATGGCATATTGATACAACAATTCGATTCAATGACAATTGCAGAAGAAAAAACAGGAGTTACTAGACAAAATATTCAACATAATGCATGTGGGCGCAGTAAAACAGCTGGCGGTTTTATCTGGAAGTATGAGAGCCTAAAGACACTATCATAGTAGTAGAGTAGAACCATATAGGTTCTCAATAGGCCTTGTAGTTCAGCGGACAGAATTTTCGACTTCTAATCGAACGGTCGTGGGTTCAAATCCCACCAGGGTCATATTCTTTTGTGCCGTTCATAACGGTACAACGAATAGCGATGTGGAGGAGTTGGTACCCTCGTTAGGCTCATAACCTAAAGGTCCACTGATCGAAACAGTGCGTCGCTATGATGATGTCTTTCTAAGAACTCATCATAGAACATAAAGCATTCTTTATCGGTACCATTAATAGGACGATGAGCTGTGGTTGTGGTAAAAAAAGAGGTACGATCCCGCTCATGGGAATCGATTCCCATCAACTCCTAGAGGCCGAACAGTGGGGGCCAATCATATGGAAATATTTACACTGCACTGCGGAGCGAATGGGACAATCAGGTAACACGATCGTTGACACGGATCAAGCGAACTTTATGGAGGTCATGCTGGCAACCCTTCCCCAGGTAATCCCCTGTAAAAACTGTCAGCAACACGCAGTAACCTATTGCAGTGGTAATCCTCCACCACCTCTTCGAGGACTCTATGGTCAGACCTTGCGCGAAACGGTTCGTAATTGGTTGTTTGCCTTTCATAATCATGTTCGCTCACAAAATGGCCAGCCGATTCAAATGTATACGATTGCTGAATGCATTTCGCACTATGCCAATTGTTCGCTTTCCAAACAGGAATATACCCTACTTGTTCAAAGTGTAGCGGCGGCGGTCCGTCAGGGCTGGATACGCATGGAACAATGGAGGAAGTGGTATAGTCATTCAGAGCGTATCCGTGTACTATGTGGCAATGTCGTGATATAAAGAGAATTCATCATATCACAACAATATGGTTAGACATTATGTACTAGATTCAACAGGCGCATCGGGTTTTGCATATGAGCCAGGTCAAATAAGAGCTTCCGATTCTTCTGGTGCATCTGGTTGGCCCGCATCAAATTGGTCCGCATCAAATTGGTCTGCAGGTGCCTCTGGGTCCTCTGCAGGTTCGTCGGGTCCATCTGGTTGGTGGGCAGGTGCATCTGGTTGGTCCGCTCATGTGATACAAGCAGCTGCCTCTGGTAGGGCTGCGTTAGGTTGGGCTAGAGCTGCAGGCTGGGATGGATCGACCGCAGTAGGCACATGGGGTTGGGCTGGCTCGGAAGCAGCAAGTGCCTTTACAATCGCATCCAGAGGTGCAATCGGTTAGATCGTTAAATCATCAATGGATATCGCGTCGGTATCTGGTTGAACGATTTCATTAAACACAGGTACGGATGCAAGTACCTGTGTTGCTAGAATGTTCCAGGTTGAATCAATAAGAACATGGGTAAGATCGGCACTAATCTGTGAAGCGGTGTTCGCATTCTCTGTGTGAATACCACCATAGATGCGCGACACTCCTGCTGCATCTGCGATCTGATCCCAGTTACTAAAGCTGAAGACAACTGGCACAGCGGGTGTCACACCTGGCTGAATCGACGATGCTCCCGCTGCAATGGTAAAATCACCATAAGGCGCCGTCTGATTGGAGGTAATGGTCGTTGTCATAAGCGGCAAATTATCATAGGTCGTGGTTGTCTTCACAATGTTTGCACCAAACCACTTTGTCATCGTAAGCGCGAATCCCTTCGTAAAGTTGCTGTGGCCCGATGGAAAGTCAGGGAAGGGCGGTGTCACAAAGTTAGAAGGCTGATAGGGAGTCCATAGTCCGCCATCAATGAGTCCATTCCAAGAGAGAATCTGCTGACCCGTGTAACGCCGACGAATCTCCTGAATGGGACGATCTTGCATATACAGACCCTTAAGACCCCATGTCACGCGCCCACCCTCAAACATGTGGATGGAAAGATCCAAGAGCGAAAAAATAAGCGCAGGGCATGTAACGGAGCTGCAGCGCATGTACTCTTTCCACAACCATATGCTCATGAGAGGCGGAGAAATGGTTCCAAGAGTGGATCCCGCCCAGAACTCCGCCTGAATCTTTTGCGTATCTGTCAGGTTTGCGGCAATGGTCTTGACATCATCAATTTCGGCGTCGCGTGCCGCATTCGCAAGAGGCGCACCGACCGTCATGGTAATATCCTGTTCGTTACTGGATGTTAAGCAAGTGGATCGAACAGTGTCCCATAACCATGTGGCATATTTCTGTGTGGTTCCATTGATGGTGAGACGCGACCATCCCTGTGGCTCAGGAAAGCTCGAAATATCGGTGGAGACTTGATTGGTGACAATGGTCTTTTGTGTTGTATCGATCCAGTTGGCGGCTCCTGATACAGCGGTCGCGCTCACGGGCATAACGGCCGATGCAGTCGAAACCGGCATGGTCGTTTTCGCCGCGACAGATCCATCCAATTGGCGCGCGGCCAACCAGCTGGCCCATTGTACCTTCCATGCATCCCATTGACCTGCCGTTTGAACGCGCGCCACATCCGCTGCTGAATAGTTATAGGTGCAGGATGGTGCAGAAGAAACAATGAAGGGGGTGATGTAATCAATCGCCTTGCTGGTCCAGATAATGCAATCGCAGTCAGATAACTGTGCAAGTGTAATCCCACCAGGACCCGTTCCAGCCGTCGGATTCCAGTCCCAGTTCCAGCCGTCATGTGTTCCTGCCACGCGTGAATCAGAGCATACCCAGTTCCATGCCTGTGCAACAGCAGCGACCCAGAGGTACATGAGACGGGAGCTAACAGTAGGTCCCGTTCCTGTAGAGGCCATGTTATTCAGCAGATTGTCGAGGCCGACATTCATGATATACATGAGAGAGGGTGCCACATCGATAGGCAAGTTGCTACCCGCCAAAATGGCTGACAGCTCTTCAGGTGGAGCAATCACCGAACCAGAGGGGCAGATACCTCCTTGGCCCGCGGCATTCGCCGCACAAATAGAGAAGGTATAGGATTGTCCTTCGATCAAATTGGTAAAGCGGTAGGTGGTCGCGGTCGTGGTAACCGCGGTCTGAGCAATTCCATTCAAGGAGGGTGTTACTGTGTAGGTAAAGGGGCCATCTCCTGTGGTAGGAGCATTCCATGATACAATAATCGATCCGACCGTAAAGGTAATTCCTGTTACCTGGCCTGGAATGGCGGGCACATAGGGTGCAGTAATCACCGATGCATTGGTCTCAGGGCATGGACAACCAGGGCTAATGCCGACACAAGTAGGATAGCGAGTATATTCGGTCATATGTCCTGTTCGAACCGCATTGATAATCGACTGGGAGGTAATTCCAAGATAGGGACGAGATCCACGAACATTGGAAGGATTACTACCAGCGCCGCCCACAGGTGTCAGAAAGCTACCTGCAATTGCTCGTTCGCCACGCCGAATAGTAAGCTGGGAAGCATCATAGATTCGAGACATTCTAATAGACTTCGATAAAAATATTGATCTTCTTATTGTATTAGGTAGCCAGAAAGTGGGCTCGGCATACAGGCTGATAGAGGTCCGCACCCCCAATGGCAACCGTATCTTTTGATTCTCCCATGTATTTTGAATAGACACCGATCGTTCCATCACTACATTGTGCGCAAAAGGCGTTGAGGTGTTCTACCTCTTCTGCGTGAGGAATCAGTCGAAGAAGATCGCCAAAGGGTTTTCGCTCGGAGGTACCATTCAGACCCGAGATGACAATATGGAGAGGGAGCGAATCAGCCCATGATGTGATATAGTCGAAGAGATCAGGAAAGAATTGTCCCTCATCGATGGCGACCACTTGATAGTCACCTGATTGAACGAGATGCTGAATGGATGCCAGGGTATCTGCACAAACCGCCTGTTCTAACACTTTATCATGAGACGCGATGCACTCCTTTCCATAGCGTGTATCCGCACTGTAATTTACGACTAAGACCCTGTATCCAATGGACTTGTAACGGCGAATCCGTCGTAGTAGTTCCGTGGTTTTCTGCGCGAACATGCAACCGATAATTAAGGAAAGGTGCCCCATGTCTACTATGATTGATGATAGCCACCATTATCAATTTTATTAGGGTATCATTTAATCGCTCCCTTCCATAAACGGGTTCTTTCTGAGAAATGGGATACCAACGATGATGTACTACGGAGGATAAAATTCATCCAATGAATTCTATCAATGAATAATAGGATACCATGTCATCGTGGTCAATTGATACGATTCCAGCTTTTTGTATTACATTAGACCGACGATTAGATCGATGGAAACGGTTTCAGGATCAGCCTGGAATTAAAGGCTTGAATGTCAAACGATTTCTGGGGGTAGATGGTAAAAAGCTCGATTATATGAATGATTCGCGCATCACCCTCTTAACCAAACGAAACATTGATACAAACACACGGCGATCGATGGAGGAATTGGATAGTGTGGGCGGAGTGGGATGTGCGTTGTCCCATATTGCCGTTTGGCAGTGGATGGTAGATAATAATCAAGAGGTCTGTCTTATCCTTGAAGATGACGCCGTGGTTCCACCCGATTTTATAGAGAAGGCAAATGCATGTCTTTCGAAATCCAATATCATGAAGAATTCGAAACAATGGGATCTATGGACCTTAAGTCATATTGTAGAGGATCAAACAGAGATTCCAGAGGAACCTACTGCATCTGGTTTTGTGAAAGTGGATGCGTTTGTATTATTCCATGGCTATGTGATCACACGGTCCGCTGCCGAGCGCTTTTTAAAGGATGTCTATCCAATTCATTGTCATATTGATTTCTGGGTGTCTATTTATTGTTTTTATCACAAGATGCAAATCGTAAGCTGCAAGAAAGTCAAATTATTACAGAGCGGATCTCCCACGGACATTCAAAATAAGAAAGGATGTGCCATTTGTGAGGTACCTCCTGATTTTTATAAAACGCATAGGCTTATTACGCATACGGACTGGACCATTTCCCAAATGAGTAAAGCTGTTTGCATTGGACTCGTTGCGTATTATGCGTATCAGCGGTTTCGTTAAAAAGTACTCTGCAGTGCCTTCCATGAAACAGGAAATGCGCTCTCCAAACACTGATTCACTGCAGATGCATAGTCCCGAATCTCCTTTTGAGCATCGGATCCCAAGCGAAGGTGACAAAGGCGTGCAACGGCTGCAAGAGAGGCCGTCTCAATAAATTCTGTATACATGCTTTGCGGAAGAACAGCACGCGCTACTTCGGGTGCTACACCTTTAGAGAGCAAATCATGATAGGTTTGAAGCGCTGATTCGGTCTGCTCGTGAATGATCTGATGCACCGTATCGGCATCCGCCACAGGTGTTGCTTTGGATCCCTGCTTTACCTTGGGATCGCGCTCTCGAATCTCCTCTGCCTTCGGAACCCAGCACTCGGGCGGAGTATCTACATAACGACGGCTCACTTCATTTCGAGCAAAGCCAATCGTGTGACGAAACCACTCGCGCCCGACAAAAATGGGCATTTTCAAACGGAAACGCACCTGTGGATGGAAAAACGGGCTCACATGATCGTGCTTTGCCAAATAATGGATGAGCTTTTTGTCGCCCTCGGTCAGTTCATGGGACACCTTATCAAAAGAGACACGAGCGGCATTCACAACGGTCAAATCATCGCCGAAGGTCTCAAGAAGTTCCACAAAGCCGACACCGTCGGGCATCATCATTTTGGTCGCCATACTAAAAAGAATAGCGGTGCATTCTTTATGCTATTTGTTTTATAACCAAAAATAGATGGAGCGGCTTCTTGGAATGCTCACCAATGCAAATGTGTGCGGGGTTCTCCTTATTCCCTGGATGCCCGAGCTTATACAAGATGTGATCCGTGCTTCCACCCTGCTTATTCTGGTCGCGGTAGCTACGGTGTGGTTCTCAGGGAATTTGATCGAAGTGTATCATGATCTAATAGACTCCTTTACCCCTGATGGGCTAGTATTATCCGATTCAATAAAAACAGGCGTCATGATCTTCTATGATGCCCTATTTCATGTGGTTCCTTGTCTGGTTCTGGGCCTACCTTTGTATGTTCATTCGCTTTTCATAGCATATGGAATGATAGTAGCATGGTACACGATGATGCGTCATAAACTACCGTCCATTTACTCTCCCAAGGTTTCTTTTGGTAAGGGAATTGTTGTAGCGGGAATCGTGGGAGTAGCCGTTGCAGTCTGGCTCAGCTGGGAGCGTTGAATGATATTGCGTAGGAGAGAGGGAGGAAGGGCAAAGAGGGTGTGATGTTCTGTGCGATGCTTTGTATAGAAGGGTACGATGCGTGCTAAAGATATCATGTTTATGTTATCGTACATGGTCTATTATTTCAATTTTTATTAAATTAAAATAATAGGAATGGAGAGTCATCTCATATTTATCATTCTCATTGTAATCATCTTCATTGGAATGGCACTCGCATTTCGAGAGAGAAAAAATTACAATCAGGCTCCGAAACGCATTTGGACCTATTGGGACCGCGAGGATCGCATTCCCAAAACCGTGAAAATGTGCATGCGAGGATGGGCCAAATGGAATCCGGATTATGAGATTGTCCTATTGACAAAAAAGAATTATAAGGGATATGTTACTATTCCAAATGAGCTAACCTCTCACCCTAATTTTAATGATATGCCTGCACGATTTGCAGATTTGGTGC
>Ga0315284_10003376_pt1 | contig 22656 bp, 24 predicted proteins | sample YL17G09_16_MG_FD_203696 | JGI IMG/M metagenome (GOLD analysis project Ga0315284, IMG submission 203696) | Sediment microbial communities from Yellowstone Lake, YNP, Wyoming, USA - YL17G09_16 | ecosystem: Environmental > Aquatic > Freshwater > Lake > Sediment | place: USA: Wyoming | collected... | reverse complement strand
TGTTTTCCGGTTCTAGGATCTACGCTAGTTTTCTTAACCAGAAATTTCTTCTCTGTGGTTTCAGTCTCGGTTTTAGTTGGTTCTTCTCCAATATTTGACAGAACGAATTGATCATCACTGGTTGGTATCTGTGATTTACCAATAACTTGGTCTGTTACGGCTTCAAGTTCAAAGTCAATTTGGGGTGCTGATATGTGTCTACGAATAGGTACTGCATTACCAGGACCATTAGCTGCAAGAACAAACGACTTCACCTTCATTGTAAAGCTGTAACGTACGACCTTCTCTTGATCTACGAAGTCGTCAATGTTCTCTTGGTTTGCAAACTCATCTTCTACATAAGCAATGAACCAGTATCCCTTGTCAGTGTTTAATCTGAACATCTTGCCTTGAGGCAAGAAAGAAGAGAAGAGAGTCATTATGAGATAGTTCATGTGTTGCGTATAGCTGGTCCAGAACACAATCTCATATGTAGCTGTGTAGAACTGTGGTTGAGGAATTGTGATTATCTCAAATACGTTGTTGCCCAGGTTGGGGTCTAATAGAATACCCTGTTGAGTACCAAGATTGACATTGATCCCTTCAGAACCTATCTCTGGACGTATTGAGGTTGGAGAAAGCTGAGCATTTTTGAGACCGATCTTGTTGATGAGGTTCTGGTAGTCTCTGTCACTGGAATCTAATCTTCTCTTGATGACAAGATTGCCTGTTGACTGATTCATACCTCTACCAACGAAGTCTTCTGGAGTCTGAGCAATAGAAGTTCTACGAATAGAGATAGCTGGAAGTAGTAAAGCTTGGTTGCGATCTCTTGGTGGTCTCAGACGCTTTACAAGAGCAAATCTTTCACCCGTTGCCATGATGACAAATGGCTTGTTGAGCTGTACGGACTTGGCATCTTCCGAACCTTCAATCTTGTAGTAAACAGTGTTGGCAGCAAAACCAATGTCCTTGTTGAACAAAGCTTTCATAGCTCTGTCAACATCTTCAATCTCACACGAAGGAATTGTTATGCCATCATCAAGCGTAGCACCTTCATAACCAGAATCAAGGTGATCCACTGGATTACGAGGGTCTCTAGGTATGTTGAAGCGCGTGAAGTTGTCAGTCATGTGATTAAGTAGAAACGATCAAGAAGCTATTCATTCATATATTCAAACCTGTATCCGTGTGTCTTTTGTCGGTCACCCTTAGCAACACGAACAATACAGCTTGGTGTAATCTCTAGCTGTTTAGAAGCTTCAATTACACTTAAAAATTCACTTATAACCCCAGAAGAAATGCAAATCGCCTTGATTTTTCTTTTGTTTGCTCTAGCTGCTGACATCTTAAGCTTTGTTTCTTCTGTATGAGTTTTCCCTGTCATTCGTGGGTTAGAAATCAAAGCTTTGTGTATCTGTGACATGTATTGTTTAGAAGCTTCAGTATGTTTCCTTCCTATAACCGACCTTGAACGTCTTTGAAATGAAGCTTCCGGACTTTTGTCTTTACTTCCTTCTCTACTGTAAGATGTTTTCTCAATATTATAACAGTTCACACAATTATCCCAGAATTGGTTAAGAAGCTTTTGCTCGGCATCAAGTCTGTCTTGCTTGGTGCCTTCAATCACTTCAAGAACTTCAAATACGAATGAATCAGCTCCATCCAAGTTGAATGATCCTTGAAGATGTCTGTTTCCGTGTTTATTTGTGATTAAATCCTTAAGATGTTGCGAAGCTCTCACTTGAAAACACTTCGCTGAACCATAATAAGTTTTGCTATTTGTTTTGTTGACTATCTTGTATGTGCCGCTAGCTTTTGAGTTTCCATTATAGATTGTTTCCATGATTACTCCCATGCAAGTATGGGTCAGGATACAAACAATTTATTCGTCGTAGAATACGTTTGCTTTCTTGGTCTCATCTATACCCACTTCTCTTGGACCTTCACCCAAAGCTGTCTGTGGAGCATCTTCTCCCAAACGATCTCTCTGTTGACGTACGTCGCCTGTTGCACCTTCAATGTTCTCAGGCAAACCTCTCTGTTGAACGAATGTCTGTTGCACTGAAGACTGTTCAAATGGTTGAGACGTATCTGCTCGTGGGGCAAAGAACGTCTTGGGATCAAATTGTCCAGGTCTTGCAAGAATGCCGGTTAGCTTGAAGCCAGTGGCATATTCTTCTTGTCCATAGATATTTCCTAGGTTAAGGAATGAAGTAATCTCAAACACAGCATCACCGTAGGTGAAGTAATCGCCCTCATGTATATTGATACCTTTATCCAGTAAGTCCCTTGCCTGTACAAAGACTTCAAGCTTGTTAGTTTGCTCTTGTCCGAAGACGTTGTTTCTGTTTTCCCAAGTTGGCTGTCCGGCGAGCACGTCAAGCTTGATGGGGTTTTCAAAAATCTTGTGAATAGCTTCATCATACACGTCGTGGACATTGGTCTTGAGCATTGAAATAGGCCAGTAGGTAATCTTCTGTCCAACAATGTCCTTTACAAATTCCTTCGTTACATCGTTAATGAATTCAATTTCTCTGCGGGTTAAGAACAAACGTGCCATGATAGTAAGTAGCTAATCATTGTCGGCGTAATTTAGCAATTCTACGACCTTCGGTCATCTTTTGAGCTGCGATGGTCTTCTGTTCTAATGTCATGGAAGCATTGCGCTTAACCATGCGTTCTTTAGCTTTCTCTCGTCTTTCCGCACTATCTTTCCAGGCTTCAGTATTGCGCTCAATTGATAGCTGACGACCTTCTTCTGTATTGTAGAAAGCTTTGATTTTGGACGAGACTTCTTGTTTGTAAGAAGGGTCTGCCCAGAGTTTTGTAAAACGATTAGATGCATCACAAGCTGTTTCCTCTGGCGTCTTAGAGAAACACGATCGTTCTTTAGCCTCTTTGGTCGGTTTGAGTTGAGAGTTATAGACTTCAATTCCTTGTTTGATGATCTCTTGGAGATGGAATTCTTCTCTAACTAATCGTTCAGCTTTGGTTGAGTTTTCCATTACTTCAATAACATCAAATACAAATGCATCTGTTCCATGTGTATTGAAACTGTTGAGAAGATGTTGATTTCTATGAGTTCCTTTTTCAAAGGCTCGTTTATGATCATACCACCTTCGTTCAAATTTAGCAGCAGAACCAATATATGCCTTGTTAACAATCGTATTGGTAATTTTGTAAATACCTGATTTGTTAGAATTGGTTTGATAATTGAATTTCATAGGTTCAGTATGAATCAAGAGCCCCCGTTTGTATTATAATCAATTACCAGATCTTAATCGCATATGCTGGAGGCATTGGAAGAAAACTCATCTGTTTCATCAGGTTTTCTGCTTGTGTAGCCTGTTGTTCTGCTAGCTTGCTGAAGCTGAGACCCTGAAGGTATTCATTGAGGTGAGTAAGCAGTCTTTCCTTGTCTTCTCTAGCTTGAGTAACCAACTCTTCACCGTCCAACTCAAGGGTAGCACCTGGGATCGGAAGACTCTTGATTTTTCTACGGATAGAACCCAAAACTTCTCTTGCGAGCGCCAGGGTATATTGCATGATCCAGTTCTTTGCCCACTGATTCAGTGTAGCATAGGTAACAAGACCAAAGGGAACATTGGCAGGGTTAGAAGCACCGAAATATGTTGCAGCTGTGGTAGAAGTTCCTCCACCAATGAGAGAACCGCTAGCATCAAAGAATGAACCGGATGGAAACGGTGTAGCATTGCTTGTAAAGCCAACTCTAATCCACAACTGGTTGTTCAAACCTTCAATTAGGTTACTTGGAGCAGGGAATACCTGAATATTTCTACCTGAAATCTTGTATGAGTAGTGAGATCTTCTTACCTTGGCAGCACTCTTGAGCATGTCAGCCCTGAGAATGTCTTCAAACAAGGGAAGAACATAGAATCTTGTGTCTGGAATGTAGCTCTCTACAGGCAATCCCTGAGCAACGAAGTTAGAAGCAAGGTTACTGTTGAAAACATACTGAAGAGGCATGAAGTGGAAGACTTCATAGATACGCATTTTGCCACCGGTAGGATTGTTGGTGGTATAAATTGGATTTCCACTATCATTGACCAGTTCTGTGTAGAGATCGTAGTTCTGAACTCCTGGTCTTAGGTGAATAGACCCAGAAAAGCTGTCTTGGGTTGAACCGAAACCAATGATGTTAGCATACGGCTCAGCTAAGCGATCAAGAAACTCCAGGTTCTGTCCAACATAGGCATTGGTTAGATTGATTGTGTTCAACCCTGTAGTGCTGTCAATAGATCCGGTAGACGTGCCTAGAAGATTAACCAAGTTGGATATAGCTTGGTACTCAATGATGTAGCCATTGAACTCACGACAAGCTTCTTCAAAGCATGCCCAGATTTCCTTCTTGGTAAGTTCAACCGAAAGAATGTCTTCTCCAAGCTTACGCATAACAAATACAACCATGCTGTCAGCGTCTCTCTGAAACTGGATGTCAGAATCATAGAGCCCGAACGGTGTTGGTCTGAGAGTTTGATTGAAATTAACCATGATTCTCTTAAATAGCGTTAATGCTAGAGGTTACGAACGAAGCTTGTCTTTGATGAAACTGAACTTCTCTAGAAACTTCTTCAGGTGATTTATGTCTTCCCTGAAGATGGTAGGCACATATGTGGGAGGCTTAACAATACCCTGTTTAGCCAAAAGGTATATACTTGGAATATCGTCTATGTAAAGATTGCCATCAAAGAGATATGGAATAAGTTCTGGATGGTTCTTGTCAAAGCACATGTCAAGGAACTTCACAATAAACAAGAACCCCTTAAGGTATATGATGTCTCTTGTGAATGGAGCTCCACCCTGAATAAGTCCACCGTGAAACACTCTTTCTGTGTTAACGAAAGCTGTGTCTGGATCATCCTTCGTCTTGTTGAGATACCACCGATAGACATCTAAGAAGCTGGCACCGTTCTCTGCCATGTTAATGGCAATAACCCTGTCTATGATCTTCTTAGCTCGGGCTGGATAGATGTTCATGGTCACAACTTCGGTTAAAGCTCCCAAACCTTCCTGAACGATGTCGGTACCGGGACAAGGCTCTCCAAGGAATTCCGTATAAGGCTGCTGGTGCCCGTTCATGAACGAACCCATATGAACCCAGCCTTCATGAACTTCAAAGACTCCAACGTCTTTTAGAGTAAACACAGCACCCTTTCGGATGTTAATACTATCAAGACCAGCATCGGCGTCAGAACTCATGTGTTCTTTTTCATGAACAGCAATATCTTTCTTGAAGTAACTCTTCAAACGTGTCTTGAGCTCCGTTACCATCTCTGAGGAGGTAACCGTCTTCTCTAACACAGGTTGTTTGATTTCAAGTTCTGTAAACCACTTGTCAAGCTTCTTGGCTATGTCAATGAGCTTCATTCCAAAGATACGATCCTCACTGGAACCATAGATCTTCTTTGAGATCTCATAGAACTCCGGAGTGTTCTTTGCTTCTGATAGTTCAAGTCCCAAGATCCATGCTTTCGTGTTACGAATAAGCATACGACCAACAGGGTCACCAGAACTTAGGTGATATTCAACTTCTTCTACGAAGTCGGTAAGTTGTTTGTGCTTCTTGGCATAGTCATAGGTTGGATCTCCGAAGTCTTCTTTTGTAACTTCGGGAAAACTCTTGAATTCCAAGGCTTGGAACTTGTTCTTGACTGAAGGCTTCCAATGGATGTCACTTAGAACAGATATGCTGTTCTGTAAGTGAATATACTTCTTTGAAAGGAGTTTGACCTTTCGTTTGTATACGGAAGTTTCTGAGTGAGCCATTTCATATAACTAGACTATTTGACGAACTGGTTAGGATTCTTCTCAATTGCGTTGAGTGACTGTCCAACTGGCGACTGAGCAGCTTGTTGTTGTGCTTGTCCCTGAGCCGTCTTGTTCTGGTTGGCTACGTTATCTAGATATGCTCTCTTCTCTTCTGGAGTGAGAGGTTGACCCGCTTGTCTCTTTGCCATCACAGCATTGATATCAACGGGCTGTGGCTTGACGTTAGGTACGGGAGGTGGGACGCTCTTGTTGCCCGGTTGAGCAGCTTGCTGAGCTGTAGGTGGTCCGCCAACCTTCTGTGGAGACTGAATCATTGCTCTGGCTGGAACGGGAGGAGGTTGAGTTCCAAATTCTTGGAGTTTACCCTTTTTCTTGGCTGCATCCATGTCTTTCTTGGACTTCTTCTTGTCATCTTCTTGAGCTCTGCGCTTACCAACAGCATCATGAGAATCACGACTGTCAGCTGTCTTAAGCTTGCTGAATGGATCTTTCTTCTTTCCCTTTGCTTCGGCAAGTTCCTTGACAAGAGCTTCTTTCACCATACCACGAACCATGGTATTGAATTCACTGAGCGTCATCTTCTTTGGTGTCTTCTTCATAGTCTTCTCTTCTCTTGCCATTGCTGTTGAACCTACTTTCTTGGTAGGTTCGTCCATAGTTCCAACAAACACTGCTGGATTATTGAAGCTGGGATTCCCGTTAGCCACTCTGTCCAACCATCTTGAGAGCCATAGCGGCTAGTTTTTCAAGTTCTCCAGGAGTTACAACTTCGCTGTCTGTAATCTCTGGGATGTTCTCTACGAATTGCATTGCAACTTCATCTGGAGACATTGCTGCTAGCTCTGGATTCTTCTTGAGAACATGAACCATAACCTTGAGTACGCGTTTAGCATCCCATGGTTCTTGATTAATCATGGACTCGTTCTTAGCATCTTTGTCACTCAATGGCTTGTGAGAAGCAGCAGCCTGAGTCATCTTTTTCTTACCATACTTCGCAACACCAATGTGATAGGCTATAGCTTTGGCACTGTCTTCACTGTGACCCTTGTCTGTGAGTTGCTTCACAAGGTTCTTGAATCCGATGTGCTTCTCGTACAAAGCATTGGCTTCACCAACGATAGCTGCACCCTCGTCTTGCTTGTGAGACTTAAAGCCTTTGTTCTTCATGTAATTGGCGAGAGCAAAAGGATTTGTGATGTCCTTGTGCTTCTTCATTCCCTTTACAGTCTTCTCCCAACCCTTTGGAGCCTTCTCGGCAAGAGCTTCTAGAATCTTGGCTTCAACTAGTTGTTTCAAAGTTTTGGCAGTAATAATGGTCATTACTTCTTTCCCATCTTCTTACCAGAAGCAGCTGCCTTCTGGAACTTACCTTTACCATACTTGTTACGACCAATCCAAGCTGCTAGAGCCTTTGGATTTTTTGCTCCCTTAGATCCAAGCTTCTTTGAGAGCTTGTCAAATCCTTGATAGTCCTCATCAAGCAAGTTGAATCTCTCGGTTACAATGTTGAACACCGTGCGATCAATCATTTCCAAGAGCTCTGTTTTGGTAATTTTCATTGGGTATACCTTCGCTATTCAAGACTTAAATAGATTCCTGATTCTGGAAATGTTACCCACCCGCCAGAACTCTTGATTTTGCCATTTAACAATTGATTAAAAGCCTTGTAAGACAGGTTACGTAACAGACACCACTCACGGACACTTCCGGTAATTGTGGCTATCTCTTTGGTTACAAGATTTGTTACGGTGACGTTGGCTGAGTGATTTTTCCAACGACCATTGAGACAGTTCTGTCTTGCCTTCTCTTTTTGTTCAGGTGTTGATTTGGACTTTCTTATGGCTTGTCCACGCTTTAAGAGAGTTTCGGGAGATGGTGACTTACAGCGCCCATCTATAAGAGGGTTTATAGTTTCTTTATTATGAGTGTCACTTCTGTTATCTGTAGCTTTGTCAACAAGATTATAGCAGTTTTTTTGTCCATCATAGAATTGATCTAGGAAGTGTTGTTCATGGTTTAGTCTATTTGCCTTATCACCTTCAACAACATCAAGTACTTCAAATCTAAATGCATCAGATCCACACTTATTAAAGTCATTTTGTAGGAATGTGTTTTTGTGTGTATTGGCGGTTAATTGGTTAAGATGATTCATTGCTCTCTTGCGAAAACAACCTGTTGAACCAACATACAAACGTTCATTTGAAATGTTGGTTATCTTGTATACGCCACCAACTTCACTATATCCATTGTAAACTATTTTCATTTTTCTCCGTTAGTTCATGTCTAACGGAATTAGTATAGTTCATGTCTAGTGAGATGTACAACAAAAAGCCCAAGTTTTTAGGCTTGGGCTTAGTTGGGCAATACCTGTTGAGGTATTATACCGGAATTAGATCAAGTTCATATCTAGCACGGTGACAGTTGCGTAAAAGTCCGCTCTGACCATCTTCTTACCGTAGCGGGTCATTACTCCCTTACGTGGCGTGAAGTCTTCCTGTGCGTAGATTACTGGAGTTAGGATCAAAGGCACGTATGGTGCGTAGATGTATCCGGACTCTAGGAAGGTGTTACCCTTCAAACCAATCAAGAGCTTGTTGCTTGGGAAGTATGGGTCCTTGTAGACAACATATCTGTTGTTTAGAGTACCGATAGCTTCTGCACCGATGGTCATTGAGTCCTTGACTTGACCGTCAGAATCAATCTTGTAAGCTGCCTTGTAAGCGACCAAGTGTTCAAGGATGGTTGCTACGTCTGGCGATGTTACGATGAAGTTACCCGAACCACGCAAAGTCTTCTTGTGGATGGTGTTAGCTGCATCTGTGATGGTCTCCATTAGGGTCTCGTACCATTCACGCACATTTCCGAAGAACTGTGGTCCTGGTGCAAGAACGCTGTTATGAAGAGCTTCCTGTCCGTTAATCTTGTTAACGATTCTACCTGGAGCACGGGACCAGTAAAGGTTAGCTGCCGATGCCTGTGATAGAAGATCGTTCAAGATTTCGCGGTCAATATCTAGAGTAATCATCTCGCTCAAGATGTTGGTCAACTCAACTTCTACGTCAATTGAATAGAAGGCTGTGAGGTCCTGAGCCATTTCTGGCGACCAGCGAGCTCTGAGCTTACGGGTTGTTGCCGTAACTGCGATGCTCTGGATCTTGATATCAACTTCAGGAATAACTGGAGTTGGTGGGTTGATAGCGAAGTCAGTTTCAAACGATGGGATCGTTAGAGTAGAACCGTCACTGTTAACCGAGAGCGCGTCTGCAATAACTGCCGAAGCTGTTACTGAGTTGGTTGCACCGTTGCTTGGCGCAGGAGCTGTTCCGGCATTTGCAACACCGATGACGAACTGGATGTGCGAGCCACCTAGTGCGTTTGGCGTAAAGAGTCCGGTATTTCCGTTCCAATCACCACGCTTGTTGAGCTTGCGAAGGTTGAGTACGCCTGTACCACCTTGGAAGTTTGCACCCCAAGCTGTTGCAGAGTTCGCAGCTGAACCGAAACCTGTGATAGCAATCTGCTCTACCGAGGTTAGATCTGTACCAACAATCTTGCTGACAAACTCGGAAGCCGAGATCATCAAGAAGGTGTAGTCTAGGGTTCCGTCAATGAGCACTTGCTCAACACCGGAATCAAAGTTTGCCCAACGTGCGTTGAATCCAACGAAGTCGGCATCTGTCGTTACAAGACCAGCTGGTGTCCAAACCGAGCCTGAGAGCCAGTAACCAACTGAATCCGAAGAACCAGTGATTGTTAGCGCTTGCTTGTGAACTCTAGAGAATCCAGTACCAACGAGGTCGTACTGACCACCAGTTGCCAACGAGCCAGAACGGATCTGGTTACCAGTTGGGTTGTTGTACACAGACTGTCCACGTGTATAGGTGTTAACAGTTGAGCTGTTAGACAGTGTAAGACCTGCATCTCCACCGACATTGCTGCCGTAGGTGTAATCCAAGTAAAACAAGAGTCCAGATGGGAGGCTCATTGGCTGAACGCTAACGATTTCATTAGCTACCAATCCAGCGAACACTCTACGAACGATTGGGAATGCCACGTTCGAGAATCCGGCAATCTGTCCAGAGCTGGTGAGTGATGCACCACCTAGAGATAGAGAGTTGCTTTCTTGAATCAACTGTGCAGTCTGATTCTCAAGGAGCTTGCTCATCGTCTCCTTCTGTAGTCCCTGCAAACCGTCCAATAGTCCGGTTGCTCCCCACTTGGAGATAAGTCTTGGGGCGTCAGCACCTAGGCTGCGCTTGTTAACGCTCTCTGCAAGTTGGGATAGTGTAAAAGTCTTATTCATAATGAGTCTCCGTGAATACCTTATTGTCTTTCAATAAGTATTAGCTTCTTTTCTTAATTCCAGCCAATTCCATTAGACGGTTGCGTTCTGGCTCTACAAGAGCTGCTCCCTCGAAGAGATTTGCCTTTGCGTCATCGCTAGCAACAGATTCTCTCAGAGAATTCGTTGAGCTACCCTTGGAGGTAACTTTTGAAGACGATCCTGCTTTTCTCTTTGAAGATGCACCCTCTAGAAGCTTCTTAACACGACCATAGATGGTCTTTGCTTCTTCAAGTGTCTTTGCCTTGTCCAGATACTCCGCAATTTTTTGCTTCTGCTGTCTAGACAAATCTTCCTTGTACAAGAACTTGTTAAGGTATAGAACCTTAGCATTCCAAAGTTGTGACTCGGTTAGTTGAGCACGTAGTGCTGTAACTTCCTTTGATGACTTTGCTTCTGCTAGCTTCTTTGCCTTTGCCATGTTCCTCTTACGACTTTCCATGTGTAGTCCTGGAGCTGGTAGACCGGATGCTTCAAGCTCTTCGCCTTCTTCACCCTCTTCGCCATGACCACCGACAGCTGGCTCTTCCTCACCGGAAGCTCCACCCATCATGTCCATATCTCCCATGCCACCTTCTTCAGAACCGGGTTCGTCGTCAACGATTTCAATCTCGTCGTCGTCGCCCATGTCACCCATACCAAGATCATCTAGATCAAAGTTGAAGTTGACAACAGTTCCACCCTCGTCTGCCATTGGAGGCTTTCCACCACCCATAGCACCTGGGACTCCACCCATCATGGCTTCATCTTCCATGTGTGGCATTGAAGGCATGCTCATCTCATCTTCCATCTCACACTCTACAAGAGCTTCCTTGAGAGCACGAATACGGCGCTTGATGTTTTCCTTCTTGATTGAACGAACTGCTTCTGCAAGCTCTTCGTCCTTAACTTCTAGGATTTCTTCGTCAACAGCACTCTTCTTCTTCTCAGAGACTGGACCAACGTCCTTCTCAGAGCCAGATGCCTTGTCGTGTTCAATCCACTCGTCTAGGTCGTCAGCGTCATCCTTGGATTCCTTCTTGACTCCCTGAACCTTAGCACTTGGGGTACTTGGACCAGCAGCTGATTGCTTCGTTGTGTCAACGTCTCCGACTTTCTTGTCGGGAATTGATGATGCAGCACCTGCGAGGTCTTGAAGACCGTCTTCAGCTGATAGAACTTCCTTGAGTTCTTCCTCAAGCTTCTTCATTTCGGCTTCGTACATCTTGCCTTCGTCCATGTCCTCATCGTCCTTGGCTTCGGTCTTGAGTGTGACGGTTGGCTCTGTAAGCTTCTTAGCATGCTCGGCTGCTTTGTCAGCAGTCTTCTCGTTTTGAGCGTTGTCCACCTTAAGGGTGCCCTTATCCTCAAAACTATCTGCTGGGCTGGTGTTTTCACCACCCTCTAGTGTATCCTCAAAAAGCTTTGAAGCGAATTCTTTTAGACTCTTCATGTCCTTACCCTTTTCTGTTCTTTGATAATTAGTGCCCACAGAAGCTTCTTTCAACTTCATGTGCAAGAACTCCAAACGATTCTCGCTCAGCTTAGCCAGACGAGAAGAAATCTTACCTGACTCCGATAGCTTTTCTAGCTTCTCATAAGCTTCAAAAAGTCTTTCTTGCAATGCTTCTTTAACTAGAGACGGTACGGAAGGTTTCCAGAAAGCTTTGTCAATTCTCAAGGCGAGAGTGTCAATACCCTCTTTGAAAGCTTCGTATGATAGTGCTTCTGGCATTTCTTCTTCCTTATTCTCTTCCCCTGGTAGTCCACCAACAACAGGAGTTTGCATTACGTTGCCAACTGGTGATGGGGCGGACTCTGGCGGTACAGCTTCTCCTGCCGAAGAAGGTGGAACTGGCAATCCCGGAGGAGTTAGTTCGCCTTCTGCACCAGCTGCTGGCATGGTCTCTGCACTTGCAGGAGACTCGTCAGGAACTTCCTGAGCTGTGTCATCTGTTGGTGTAAATAGATCTTCAAAGTCAACAATCAACTTACCATCGGGACCAGGAAGAGGCATGTTCATCATTTCCTCGCCTGATGGCTTGATTGGTGCGTCATCTGTACCTGATACAGCGGATGGTAAAGATACTGGAGATGCAGCACTGCCCATAGCACCAGCATCTGCACTCACAGGAAGATCGCTTGGAAGATCTCCAGTCATTGCTGTTGGATCGTCTTCCTCAAATAATGGGGAAGAGAGACCGGCAACTTCCTTGCCAATCATCCTCTTGATATGAGGCGCAATTGCTTCCAAAATAGCGTTCTTTGCTTCAAACTCAGCTACTTCTTTAAGCTTCTTTGCGTCTACTAGCGCTTCTTCATAAATGGTCATCGTTCATCTTTCCTTAACTAAGGACGTATTACGTTACAGGAGTAGACCTACCAAAGATAAGGTTACCAATGCGCTGTCTACCGATTCTTGCAGCGGATGTAGTTGGAGAGGCAAGACCGTCTCCGAAGAATGCTCCACCGCCACCTCTTGTTGGGGCTACAGCAGGAGCAGGAATACTTGATGGTGCCAAGCTTGCATCTGGTGATGCAGGATTTGGCGAGTAAGGTGTTCCAGGTAAACCACCACCACCGACAACTACGTCAACAAGGTTTGGAGAGCTCTGGTAGTGTCTTTCAACAGTTCCAAAGTAATGTCCAGCGTCATTCAAGAGAGCAGGAAACTCTAGAGCCTCATAGATGGTCTTGAGGTTTGCTTCTGAGTAGGTTCCATCATAGCATGGGGATGCTGGGAACAATGCTCTCAGTTCGGCAGTGCCTGACTTGCCAAGTTGGAATGTTGTTACTGGGGGTTCTGTTGTAATATAGTGATGGGTAGGCATGAGCTTAGCACCTTTCGTTCAACTGGTAATTATGTCCAATTGAAGTTATTGGTTTCCTCCAGGCAATTTTCCATTTGATCCACCAAAAGCCAAAGTAGCCCAGCGGCTCTTGTTAGCAAACGAGTTAAGTTGTACCGTGTCAGATTCTTTTTCTTGAGGGGTTGCTGGCAATCCGCCGTAACCACCACCACCAGACAGAACCTTGTCAGCTTGAAGTTTTTCTTGAAGAGTCGTCATTGCTGTATCTTGAAACACACTCTCAAACATCTTTGACTGCTTTGGATCACCCTTAGCTACAGCCATAGCAGTTGCTCTAACAGCCTCGTTCAAACGAGTGTTGGCAGTATAACCTTCTGGTGATTCCTGTTGCTGGTGTTGAGCAAACGTTGGACGCTGGTGTGAGTTATCACCAGCAAGTTGTCCAGCCGAGAGTTTACCCTCGGTAAGCAACTCAACGATGCACTCCTTTAGCATTTCTTTGAATTCGGATTTCGTTAGCTTCATGACTAGAGAACCTTTTTATTTCTGTTAAGTGACAGTATCTCGTTTACAGCACGGTCAATACGATCAGACTTATTGAATACTCTTTTAAGTACGTTGTCGTCGTAGACTTTGCCTTCAGCCATCATAAAAGCACCTGGAGTACTTGGTTCACTTACGAAGTCCCAGCAGATAAGCTGGAGGTCTTCTTGAACAACATTGTTCTCTCCAACTCTCTTGACAGACCCTAGAGCTCTTGAAGAGATACCAACCTTGATACCAGATTCAATCAAACCGGCAATGATCTTGCCCATTGGTTGACTCTCTAGAATCTCTACTTCACCTAGAAGAACGTTTCCATCCATCCAAGCTTTACGGATAACGTGACTGACGTGCTTGAGTTCTACAACAGGAGAATCTGCATGATCACACTCACCAAGTGCTCGGTTCTCACGAATGAGCTTCTGGTAATTCTCTAATTCCCTTTCAAGGATGGGTCTTGGGTAGATACGACCATTCTGGTTCAGAGTATCTGCACGCTGTAGAACGCCTTTTACGATAAGTTTTCCACCGTGAAGTTCACGGGATTCCTTGATCGTGTCAACTGAATACTCAAAGTAGCTGTATTCCTGCAATAAACGTTTACTCATCTCTTAGTTCCTTTTCAAGTTTGCAAACAGACAAGTAAAAGGTTACCATCTCGTCGGTTACGTTCTTTGTATCTTTGTACTCAGTTAGAAGCAAGGTCTTTACTTCATTGAGTTTGTCAGCCGTGATACCATCAAGACTTGAATCTTGTGAAGAGTCTTTCATAACTCTGGTTGCGTACTGGATAGTACTGAGACGAATACCTTCAAGTAATCCAGCAAGTTCTTCTCTCGCCGAAACATTGTCCTTTGAAAAGACAAAGAGACGAAGGATCTTCTTTTGATCTTCAGAAAGGAGAGAATTATACTTGGAGTTGAGCTTCTCTGTCATGATGTTCAAAACCAAGACATCAATGTCTTCGTTGGTCATGGAGAGATACTTCTTGTTCTCACTTACAGATTCACGACGTGTAAGGTGTTGAATGAGTCTGTCTTCTAGTTGAGCAGCTTCACTGATGTTCTCTGAAACAACCTTACCTCTCCAGTGGTTCAACAAGACCTGTACAGTGGCATAGGTCTTGAAGTCCTCAACTTCCTTGTTGAAGAATTCAGGATCGTTTAGAGTGGCGTTCACTTCATGTAGAAGGGCAGTCTTCTCTAGGTCAATCTTCTGTTGACTTTGCAACTTGCATGCTTCCTTGACCTGTTGGATCATGGAGTGTGCAGTTTCCTTGCTAGCAACCTTTGTGTCGTACAAAGCCTCAAACAACTTGAGTTCGCGATGCAAATCTGTGCCCTTGTGAAAGTGCTTGCGAAAGATTTCACGAGCCTTGGTAAGATCACCATCTCTACGCTCTATAATAGCTTTTGCCATATAGCGAGCAAAGAACTCACTAATCAGACCAGTATTTCTCTTTTTGTTGTGCTTGAGGAGAGACATCAGTTATCCTTCTGCCTATTGTGTCAAGAGATAATTAGTTTCTCAATCGCGAGAAACACAGGAGACTTATAAGGTTAAAGCTTAGGTACCTTTAACTCAACCCCAAGTTCATGTAGGTCAGCCTCAGAAATCAATTCATCAGAGTTTTCATCTCGTTTGAGAGGAACAACGATTTCTGACCGATCAGCTTCATTTTCTCTTAGAAGGTCTATGTCAAGTGTCGGGTGAATAGGAGCACTGGCATCCTTGAAGTTCTCAATGATGGATCTCATCTCTCTAGACAATGAAGATGTTGAAGCTCCCTTGCGAATTTCGTTTTCAATACTTTCTCTGAAGGGATTCTTTAGGAACTCGGAGTCATACACGTCTCTCAGTGATTGATTCTTTCTAGAGTTCATCATGTCGGCTAGCTTAGGAACATTGGCAGCAATTGCTCCATCGCTCTTTCTTCTAAGTCTGTTCTTCCTGTTTCTTGTAGCTTCAGCTGAAGCCTTGATAGGAAGTCCATCTCCAATGGAGTTAGAGATAACGCTGTCATCCTTTGGTTGACCGTCATATGGAGTGATCTTGGCTTTGTCGCCTTCACCTTCATCTCTTTCAGGTAGTGGAGGATTACCACCTGGAAGTTCATAGCTGGAAGGATCAAAGGGATCTACAACATCTTCGTAGTCCTTGTCAGGTTCTGTGATAAGCTCAAGTGCAGCTTTGAACTTCTTGTCTTCTTTAAGACCAAACTTGATCTTGGAAATCTGATCATCGTTGAACTGTAAGATTTCCTTCTGAATCCATTCCATGTCAACAGGTCTTTCTTCAAGACCCATGATGGTGCTAACAATGTCAAACTTGGTTGACCAGATGTCAAGCTTCTGCTGTAGAGCAACTGTAGATGGATTGGAAAGCCTTAGTTCAAAGTCATTGAGATCTTCACCGTCCCAACCACAGGCATAGAGGTGAAGCATTGCTAGTTTGTTGAGCTCAGCAATGATGATCTTTTGAATGATGTTGATACTTCTAGAGAAACGAATGTCTTCCTGGGCTAGAGTAGCCTTGGAACTTAGAGATTCGTCATAGCCCAAGTAAGCCTTTGGAACACCGAGAGCTGCGAACAACTGAGATTGAATCAGTTCAATATCTTCTGTTGCTGTAACATGCTGTCCACCGGCAAGCGTGTCAATCTTGGTGGCTGTGTTGGGTCCACGCATAGGGATGAAATAGTCTTCATCCACAGCTACGGGGTTATATCTGTAGTCTTGTCTACCGGTTAGCTTGTCAACAGCTGTCTGAGACCTAAGAGAAGCCTTTACAGCTTCCATGTAGTTTGGAACGTCATTCGGAGCTACAGTTCCAACGTCAATATAGAAAACTCTACGTTCAGGAGATCTAACAAGACGATAGACCAACATGGCGTCTACCATCATGACATACTGTCTCCAGATACGTCTTGAAGATTCCAGGAGAGAAGTTCCATATGGCAAGAACAAGTCGTTGCCAAGAATTCTCATGTGAGTAACTTGCCAGTTCTCTAGATACTTCTGTCCTCTGGTAAGCCACTTGAATCTGACAGCATATGGATCTTCTGGATCAAATCCTTCTTCGCGTTCAAGCTCGTTAACAGCAATTGGCTGAACGTTAATAACACCGATGTCGGGAGCTACTTCGTTATAGAGAAAGAAGTCTCCATACTTGCAAAGATTTCTTACATAGGTTCTTCCGTTGAATTCAATGTTGATTGTGTCGTAGAAAAGCTCTTCCAGCTTCTTCTTGATATCTGGATTGTCACTGGAGATGTGAAAGCACTGTCCGTTTTCATCACCAGAGAAAGACTCATCTGCATAGATGTCAAGTGCCTTGGCAATGATAGGAGTGTATTCCATCTCAGAGTACTCAGCGTACTGAGCCATACGGTTCAGAATGCCGTAAGCACCCATGACAGAAAACTGAGAAGCTTCTCTCTTGAATGGTAGAGGACCATTGTAGCCAAGGTTGTTCTGAGTAACTCTCTTGTCGTAATAAGAGTTATAGTCGTAGCCCTTGATCTTCCTTCTGATAGATGGTCCAGAACGGAAGATTCGTGTAAGCCTTGTGAAAAATGATTCGTTACTTGCCATTGAGTTGATACTGCCTCTGGGGATACTGTATGGCTACGTTAAGCTTCTTGACCGCCAAGAAGTTTCCAGATAGCCTCTCCCTTTGCTTGAACAGGATCAGGAAGACCTTGAATGAATTCATCCTTCAATCCCAGTTGTAGATACTTTCGCATCATTGTACCAGAAATGTTCACGCTGCTGGATCTTTCAACTGGTTTGAGTACAAGTCTTTTCTGCTTGACGAGGTTTGGCATGTATTTATCCAGTTTTTCTTTTTTGAAGTTATCCGCCAAATCCTTATTATCACCATATACTATGTGGATGTTTTTATCTGTCGGGTCCTTGTCAGCTGCTCCGAGCTTCTCATAGGCAACTCTAATAGGTGAAGGAGCGAACGACACTTCTACGTTCCCTGGCATGATGGGTATCAAGAACTTATTCCAGACAACCTGCATCGCAGAACCGGGAATAGGATGTTCACCAGGGCGTATACGGTCACCCTGACCAACAAGAAGAAAGACTTTGTCACACTCGTGAGAAGCCTTTTCAACCAAAAAGTAGTGACCTTTTGTGAATGGTTTGAAGCCACCTGGGATATAACCTATCTTAGCCATATATTGCTGTCTATCCTCTTCCCTCTATTTGGTAATCTTCCACACCCTAATTATGGTCTATAGACAGTGGTTCAGATCACTACAGGAATATCTGTTATGGAAATCCCAGTTAACCTCAAAGAACGCATTGATACTGTAATAAGTTATGTTGGTGATACCACTACCGACTGGTTACGTGTCAAGAAGGAATTGATTAATTCCTTTGCAAAGGAGGACAGGAAACTGTTCTCAGCAAGACATCCCTGTACTAAGAAACAAACCCCAAATGCTTTTGACGAATCTGTGATAGCATACTGGAAGTCAGTCACGGGTATTGAACTGGTGATAGACCCAGACAAGCTTCACGACACCGATTGGGTTCACAAGAAAAAGGGATGGGCTTTGGTAGCTATCAATGCAGAGAGAAGAAAGAACAACTATGCCAGACAATAAGTCTAATAAGCTTCTAAGGGAATATATTGAAGCCGTAGTCAAGGACACGCTCCGAGAAGACAGCGAAAGCGACTATGGTTTTGACGTAAGTCAGTATGGTGGAGGTGGGGGCGGTGGTGAAACCGGACATGGTGGAGGTAATGATCTCTATAATACCTTCATTCGTCCTTTCACTGATGTAGGACAAACTATTGCCTATGGTGTTGAGAAACTTAGTGCACAAGCTGCGACAGTTGTCAAGGGTATTCTCTATGGCTTACCAACACTCTTTGTGCCATTTCTAGACTATGACTATGAAAAATTCAGAGAAGATGAAGCTGAAAAGGTTCATGGTATAGAAGAGAAGTACAAGGAAGTACTGGGACGTAACTGGGAAGCCATCACAAGCAACGACGCCTTTGGTCTAGCCTTTGTGTTTGAACCTGGACTGTTCTTGGGAGCAAAACTCCTAGCCAAGTCTCCTGAGATTGTGTTGTCAATTCTAGATGACCTTACCAACGGCTATCAAGCTGTAAAGGATGCAGCATCTCAGTTTCATGTTGCTCTTCAAGGTATGCAGAATGGTGAACACTTGCACGAGGGTGTTGATCCAAGACTAGTTCAGGCTGTTGGAAACTTGTTGAAAGACAAGAAGGTTCAACAGATGATTGACAATAATCCTGTTGTGAAGCAAGGCAGAGCAGACGCAATGGAACTGATGGTTGATCGTGTCAGGAAGATCATGGCTGCGAAGGACTACAACACCCTTCAACAGTTACTTCCGCAAGCTGTTGGTAAGATAACTCAAGTCGTGCAAGCAAACGAGAAACAGGGCAAGCTTCCACCTCAACAAGATGCAGCTGTCAAGGCTAATCTCTTGCCACAGCTGAAGCAGAAGTACAAAGAGTTCTACATTGGCAAGTTGAACGCTGAAGCCGGTAAGGATCCAAACATGAAACCTTACATCCAGAACGCCCTAAAGCAAATTCAAGCGCTGAAATAGTCTTCTATACATCCCTTTCATAAAATCTCTATTCTATAGGTCACAATCCTATAATAGAGGTTTACACGCATGATACACAAAGAAACACTAGCAGACGAACAACCATCTTCCATTACCGAGCTTCAACCCATTGTTGAAGAGTTCGTTAAGAGACTCAGAGTCATTGAAAATGAAATCAAGTTACTGAACGACGACAAGAAGCAACTTGTTGAAGAGTTTGGTCCGAAGCTTGATGTCAAGACTCTCAAAGCTGCTATGAGAGTTGTTGAAGTCAGAGAAAAAGTTGGACACAAGGATACCTTTGACACCTTCGTTGAGGTTTTGGAGAAGCTCTAATGCCTACTGGTGATCCTCCTCTAAGACGCCCGCAACGTAACTTTGATTCGTTCAAGATGCCTCCGAAACAAGAACCTGTCAAGTCAACGATTGTCAATCGTGTATTCTATATTGACGTGTCACTGGTACCGCCAAAAGACATTCCAATGTACATGGCTAAGGTAAAAGAATCTTTGACACCTGAAACTAACAATAAGAACAATTTCGTTGAGAATGCCAAGTCTGTTGGACTATGGGAAGATTTTTTCATTCCAGTCAAGGGTGTAATACCTGGATATCCTAATCTCTGGCAGAGAATAAAGCAATTCTTTGTTGGTCGTGAACCACAAGAGATTAGCGCTACCCGCATTGAACTACACCAAGTAGAGGTAACGTTATAATGGCTCAACAAGAAAAATACGAAGTTCCAGAACTTCTATACGAAGAACCAAGACCCGGAGAGAGACCAAGTCCATTTCCGTTTATCCTGGTAAAGAAGAACAAGTCAATGCCTCCTGTGTTGTTCATTGAAGAACACAAGGAAACTGGCGAAACCGAACCAGACGAAAAGGGCAATCCACAAGAGATTCTAGATGTCTTGATGCACAAGTATGTGGACATGGAAGTCTTGAAAGAAAAACTTCCTCCGAATCTCAACGATATTGTTCGCACAGCTCTTGGCATGCAACCACTAAAGAAAGCTGAAGCTAGTGGTCAGGCTATTTTAGACAAAGTGCAGGACAACGTTGACAAGATAAAGGAAGAACTGCTCAAGAGGCAGAAAGAAGGCAAATAGATATGAAGTTACATTTTAGCGTTATTCAGAAGTTGATTTATGTGTTCCAGAACTATGGCGGTCATGAGAATGATGTCAAGCTCAAGGAACAGCTAGTGAACATTGACCTTACTCCATATGAGAGAAAAACCGGGAACCAGGACCTGATTCTAGTCTTGACTGAAGACTATATGAAACTGTTGAACAATCCCGGAGGACAATAATCGTAAGGTTATTGACACCCTAAGTGAGCAACCCTTCTATGACCGAACAACAGCCACTGCGAATAGGGCAGATCATCTATATTTTGTCTAACAAAACCCAATCTGTTGTTCCCGCGATCATTGCTGGTCGTAACATTACGGAAACACTAGATGGGAACACTGTTAGCTACAGAGTAAAGGTTGGTCCACCTGACAAGAGTCAGATCGTTGACTTGAACCGAATTGATGGAGAGCTGTACACCAACTTGGATGACATCAGAACTCTCTTGACTAAGAACCTGCAAGACTTTGTCAGTAACTTGATTAACTCAACTCAAGACAAGGTCAATAACTGGTATGGCAATCAGGGGCAAATGGGTTCCCTTCCAGGACAACCTAGCCAGAAGTTAGACCCGGAGCAGTTGATGAACGCTGTTGAGAGTGGTATGCCTGTACAATCAGTACAGATACTTCAGCAACAGAATCATCCCTTGATGCTTCAGGGTGGTCCTCAACCTAGACCCATAAGCCAACATGAACAACTTCGCAACATGGTTATACCAGATGAAGAAATGTTGGGAACAGATGACGCAATTGTCATGCCTGACGGCACAATCGTAAACAGGTAACATGAACACAAACAGAGCTGCAACTCAGGCGATGGTGAATAATGCCCTTCAACGTCCACACCAGGATGTTGTATTTGGATCCAAGGCACACCAGGAACTTCTCAAGGGAGCAACCATTCTAGCAGATGCTGTAAGGTCTACAATGGGACCTAGTGGGCACAACGTCATCATTGACAATGACATTGGACCACCTTCCATTACCAAAGACGGTGTTACTGTAGCAAGGTCTATTAACCTCAAGGACAGACTTCAATCCATGGGTGCAGAACTCATGAAAGAGGTTGCTGCCAAGACTAACGAACTTGCTGGAGATGGAACTACCACAGCTACAGTACTTGGGCATGCGCTTCTCAAGGAAGGTATCAAGATGATTGCCACAGGTAGATCATCCATTTACCTTAAGAGAGGTATGGACTTTGCTACCGAGAGAGTGATTGAAACTCTCAAGAAGAATTGTATTCCTGTTCGTAACGAACAAGATATTATCAATGTAGGTTCTATTTCAGCTAATGGAGATCGTAAGATAGGTGAACTCTTAGCTGAAGCAATCTCAAAGGTTGGTAGAGATGGTATCATCACCATTGAACCTGGAAAGTCTACTCAAACAACTCTTGACGTTGTTGAAGGCATGCAGATTGAAGGTGGCTATGTATCACCTTACTTCGTTAACAACCCAGAGAAGGTAACATGTGAATTAAATAACCCACTTATCCTTCTCACAAATAAGAAGATCTCAGCCCTGAATGATATCCTAGGACTTCTAGAAACTGTAGCCAAGAGTCAGAGACCATTGCTTATCGTAGCTGAAGAGGTTGATGGAGAAGCTCTTCACACCTTGATTGTGAACAAGTTCAAGGGGAACCTCTCTTCCTGCGTTATCAAAGCTCCATCTTATGGGGAAAACCAGTCAAACGTTCTCTCCGACATTGCTGCTGTGACAAACGGCCAAGTAATTGATGCCTCTTCTTCTATTGCCTTGAACAAGGTCACAGTGGAACAGCTTGGCAGCTGCAAGAAGGTTATCGTCAGTCGTATGAATGCTACCATCATTGGTGATTCATCAAACCCTAAAACCAAACAAAGAATTGAAGAACGTGTTGCTTCTCTCAGAACCAGTCTAGCAACCGACACAACAATGGATGACCTTAGAGTCAACCACTATCGTAAGCGCCTAGCCAAACTAGCTGGTGGCGTTGCTATCGTCAAGGTTGGTGGCTCTACAGAGGTAGAGATTCTAGAGAAGAAAGACAGAGTAGAAGATGCTCTAAATGCTACACTTGCAGCTGCCCAAGAAGGCATTGTCGCGGGTGGAGGTTGTGCTCTCTTCTATGCTGCTCTTGATGTCCAAGACGAACTCAATGCTGACGATGCTACCCTAAGTCTCACAGAAGATGAGTGGGCTGGTATTCAGGTTGTTCTTGAGGCTTGCAAGCAACCCTTGAGAACGATCGTTGATAACACAGGCAAGAGTGCAGACGTTGTCATGGACAAACTATCTAACAGAGAGAAGACAACTGAAGCTAGATTCGGGTATGATGCTGCTAAGGCAGAGTACGGTGACTTGGTTGAGAGAGGTATCATTGATCCTGTAAAGGTTACAAGATATGCTCTTGAACATGCCAGTTCAGTTGTTGGACTTATGCTTACAGCAAATGCTGTAATCTTAAATATTACAGATGACAACTCAT
>Ga0315284_10003374_pt1 | contig 22658 bp, 18 predicted proteins | sample YL17G09_16_MG_FD_203696 | JGI IMG/M metagenome (GOLD analysis project Ga0315284, IMG submission 203696) | Sediment microbial communities from Yellowstone Lake, YNP, Wyoming, USA - YL17G09_16 | ecosystem: Environmental > Aquatic > Freshwater > Lake > Sediment | place: USA: Wyoming | collected... | reverse complement strand
TCCGAGTATTTTATTTTTGTTTTTGATATTTATTTTTACGAAGTGATTTGGTTTTACGAAGTGTTTTGGTTTTACGAAGTGATTTGGTTTTACGAAGTGATTTGGTTTTACGAAGTGATTTGGTTTTACGAAGTGATTTGGTTTTTTTTTTACTTTTTCTTCTTCCTCCTCCTTGTCTTCCCATTTCCACTCCCATTTTCAGCCATTCTGCCATATGTAGTTCTTGTTTTCGTTGTTGTTGTTCTCGTTGTTGTTGTTCTCGTTGTTGTTGTTCTCGTTGTTGTTGTTCTCGTTGTTGTTGTTCTCGTTGTTGTTGTAGTTCTCGTTGTTGTTGTAGTTCTCGTTGTTGTTGTAGTTCTCGTTGTTGTTGTAGTTCTCGTTGTTGTTGTAGTTCTCGTTGTTGTTCTAGTTCTCGTTGTTGTTGTTGTTCTCGTTGTTGTTCTAGTTCTCGTTGTTGTTCTAGTTCTCGTTGTTGTTGTTGTTGTAGTTCTCGTTGTTCTAGTAGTGATGTAGGAATAGGACTTGAAACAATTTCAACAGGTAAATGAACTGATGTTGGAATAGGGCTTAAAACAATTTCAACAGGTAAATGATCTGATGTTGGAAATATTTTTGCATCATATTCAACTCCTAATAAAACTCTATTATCATTTACTACAGATAAATTTTGGCTAACTAAAATATAATCTCCTATCAAAGTGTCATCAGAAATTGCTCTTCTTACAGGAATTGGTGGATAATCTCTCATAGGGGCACAGCAAGTAAAAGGGGGGCGACTGGATTTCACTTCCAAACTATTTAGATTTTCAAATTGTGTATTATTAAATGGTTTAAAGTTTCTCCAGTAATCATAATTTCCAGAATCGTTAGTATCGCCTGCCATTATTACTTTTACATCTTTTTTATTTATAGTTTTTATAATTTTAGATATATCATTTGCATCTGAATCATCTGGACCAATATGGTTATGGTTATCATGTGCTCGGCCTGCATCCATCTGGACTCTGCGAGGTATAAAACCTCTATTTATATTAGCTGAAAGCTTCTGTTCAAGACGTTCTCTTGATGTTCCATGGCCATTATGTAAATTTATAAAAATATAATGACTCATATCTTTAGTATTTTGTAAAAATAAAATTTGATATGGACGACCATTACCTTTAACTAAATTACCAACTTTTACTGCTAAAAGATTATATTTTTGTTCATCATAAAAAGTTATCATATCTTCAAAATCTCCCATATGATGAACGAAACCCCCCATTCTTTGCAATTCTGCGCTTTTAGAAAAAATTATATCACAATTTGATGCTTCTTGGAGAGCAACAAAATCATAAGGCTCATCTAATGCTGATGTATCAATAGTTTGAACTACATTATTTAGACATTGAGTATAATTTATACCAGTTTTATCAAATTTAAATTCACCCTTTTCTCTACACACTTGTGGTAAAGGTAATGAACTTTCATCTTTATCTGAACCCATCATTGCTCCAAATGATATGTTCCATGTCAACACTCTTATATACATGAAATGTTTCTTAATATATTATAGTATATATTATTTATTTTTAGCTAAATAGTCAAATACTGACAGGATTATCTCTTCTTGATTGCTAAGTTTTTGAAAAATAAGCACTTCGTCAAGTTTGAGTTGGAATATTTTTCGAAAATGATTCCTGCAAAGAAGATGGACGCCGGAACCGAGTATTTTAATATCGCAAATGAAGCCACCATTTTTTAAAATAATGTCACTATTATCACTTTCATTTCGTCCATTTTTAGAAGTTAGCGGTATATATCGAATAAACGCGCCGTGTTGAATATCTTGCAGTTCTTCAACATACCTGTAGTCTGCCAGTTTATGCAACATTGATTCCAATTCTTCATCATTCATGCCAAGGCGTTCCAGCATGTTGTATTTCATATTATTTATTTTATCATATGTTAATTTTGATATTGATAAATTTCTATCATTATCAAGACTGTGTAAAACATCTTCAATATTCATTTTATCATAACACGAATCTGTGTTTGACATTATTGACTTGTTGCCTTTAATTTGTATACTTTGACACTTGTATTGTATATATATACAATATTTCTTTATTATTTTATAATATTTGTATGTTGAATATATATATACATTCAACATATAATCTAAGCAACGCAATAAATGAATGCGAATGATAAAAGTGCAAAAAAAGAAGAAATTATTTCGCGTGCAGTTCAAATACTTACAAAAAATTTAACTGAGACAAATGGAATTCAAAAAATAAAAGAAATTGTATGCAATAATAATGGTAATGATGGTGATGATAATAGAGCCTCCACTACCAAAATTGGAAAATCAAATAAAATATTTAATATTATATTTTCATCCGAGTCAGTAAATGCATTGTTACAAAATATGAAATTAACTGGCACTGCAAAGAGTGGAATTGAAATATTTAAAGCAAGTAAAAGCATTTCATCTTTTTTTTCTAGAAAAACTACCAAAACCAAAACTACTATGCGAAGAAAAACAACGAGAATGACCACTAGATCCAGGTCCAGTGACCCGATGGTGAGCCAGGTGGATATTTATTTTAAAGCCGAATCCATTCCAATTATAGAACACGCAATTGAACCTCTAAAGAAATCGTGTTTATCTGCCAATTTTATCAATGTTGTGCAGTCACAATGTATTGAGCCCATTATAAAGCGTGTAGCAAATAGGAACGGTGTTGAGAGTTATTTTAATGGCGGTGGCAGCTTTCAAAAGGTTGCGGCGGCATCATTACATGCGTGTCAAACTCGAAGTCGCAGTCGCAGTCGCACTCGCAGTCGCACTCGCAGTCGCAGTTGACAAAATTATATCATTTATGCTTTCAGCGACCAGTTCGGCGACGCTAGCTGTTTCTGCTGTTTCTGCTGTTTCTAATGTTTCGCCACTTCCATCCACAACTGTGGACTCTGCTGTAGCTACTTCTACTACTTTTACTACTGTTGCTGGTGCTGAAACTTCCTCGTATGGCTGTGCCAATTCATTCTCAATATTTCTTAAACGTTCTTCCAGTTGTTGAATAAATTGGTACATTTGTTCGCTTCTAACTTCTTGTTCATATATGCGTTGTTTCAACATTTCATTCTCTTCTTTCAAAGGAATAATGTTTTCCACAATGGATGCAAAATTTGTAGTTGCCATTATATTATCAACAACTCCATTTATAAATACACCGTCATTCATCAATTCATTCAGGTCGGATGCTGCGCCTACCGGTGCTGCCGCTGCTGTTGCTGTTGCTGTTGCTGTTGCTGCCGCAGGATGCACACCATTGCCTTCAACAACGATTAACCTGCCTTCAAATTCTTTCAATTGGTCAAAACACTCGGTTATGCTAAGGTCGTGCTCATTCAATTTGTTATCGTGTGTTTGAAACATGATGAGCGGATGAAGCGGGATTCCATACAGCTGGCCTGCATTTTTATTTGGAGGCGGAAGTGGAGGAAGTGCATTCAGTGCTGACTGAATTTGCGATTGAGATTTTTGTTGCTGCATTTGCTGCTGTGTTCTTTTTATTTGTTGTTGTTGTTGTTGTTGTTGCAAAGGTCCGCGCTGTTGTTGTTGTATTTGCGGGGTTGCCATTCTTGCTTGTTGTTGTTGTTGTTGTTGTTGTTGTGGGTGGGAAGGTGCACCGCTCATTCTTTGAAGAATTCGATTTGCTGGCGGTCCACCCGATACGGACATGATTCCGGCAGTTGTATTCAATGGATTTGACCTTCGGCGTCTTGCGGCGGACAATGCTGCATTACTACTCATTGTAATTTATTTAAATTATATAATTTATAATTTAAATAATATTTTATTTCTATATTATTTTCGCATTCTCATTTTAATTGTTTAATTGTTTAATTGAATATATATTTTTTTCATTTTACGTAATTATTTATATGAATAGAATATTCTATTACTTAATGTCAATATTTTCTCTCTAATCTTATTCTTCTAAACTTATTTTCTTCTTCTTATTCTAAACTTATTTTCTTCTTCTTATTCTAAACTTATTTTCTTCTAAATTAATGAGTTATTATGCAAATCATTGTTAATGGTGCAAAAGTTAATAAGGAGGATAATTCGATACTTCCGATGCAACACAAAAAGCATTACCATTAAATATGTTAGTAGATGCAGTCCAAGTCATTCCATCTGGTGAAGTTGCAATTGAATTATTCGTTCCTTGACCTACTGCGACCCACTTAGAACCGCTCCATGCCACACCGGTACATTCAGTAGTAAATATCGAGTTACTGTTGCTAGATGCAGTCCAAGTCATTCCATCTGGTGAAGTTGCAATTGTATTCGTTCCAGAACCACCCGCGACCCATATAGAACCGTTCCATGCCACAGCTACACAGTCAGTAGTAAATATCGAGTTGCCGTTAGTAGATGCAGTCCAAGTCATTCCATCTGGTGAAGTTGCAATTGAATTCGGGTTACCACCTGCGACCCACTTAGAACCGTTCCATGCCACAGCTACACATGTATTAGTAAATATCGAGTTGCCGTTGATAGATGCAGTCCAAGTCATTCCGTCTGGTGAAGTTGCAATTCTATTCGTTCCATAACCTACTGCTACCCATATAGAACCGTTCCATGCCACACCGGCACATTGATTAGTAATTATCGAGTTACCGTTGATAGATGCAGTCCAAGTCATTCCGTCTGATGAAGTTGCAATTGTATTCGCTCCATAACCTACTGCTACCCATATAGAACCGTTCCATGCCACACCGTTACATTCACCAGAAAATATCGAGTTACCGTTGATAGATGCAGTCCAAGTCATTCTATCTGGTGAAGTTGCGATTGCACCACTGCTTGCTCCAGCACCTACTGCGACCCACTTAGAACCGTTCCATGCCACACCGCGACCACTAGCAATACCTGTTGGATTGGCAGAAGTCCAAGTAATTCCATTTGATGAAAATGCACATGGATTCGGGTCACCGCCAAATGCGACTAGAGGAGAAGTATAAGGAGGATAATTGGATACTTTTGATGCCACACCGGTACATATATTAGTAATTATCGAGTTACCGCTACTAGATGCAGTCCAAGTCATTCCATCTGGTGAAGTTGCAATTTGATTCGTTCCATCACCACCTGCGACCCATATAGAACCATTCCATGCCACATCGGAACATATATTAGTAAATATCGAGTTACCGTTAGTAGATGCAGTCCAAGTCATTCCATCTGGTGAAGTTGCAATTTGATTCGTTCCAGCACCACCCGCGACCCATATAGAACCGTTCCATGCCACATCGGAACATGAACTAGTAAATATCGAGTTACCGTTAGTAGATGCAGTCCAAGTCATTCCATCTGGTGAAGTTGCAATTGAATTCGTTCCTTGACCACCTGCGACCCATATAGAACCGTTCCATGCCACACCGTTACAATTAGAAGTAAATATCGAGTTGCCGTTGATAGATGCAGTCCAAGTCATTCCGTCTGGTGAAGTTGCAATTGTATTCGTTCCATTACCACCTGCGACCCATATAGAACCGTTCCATGCCACACCGTAACAATGAGAAGTAAATATCGAGTTGCCGTTGATAGATGCAGTCCAAGTCATTCCGTCTGGTGAAGTTGCAATTGTATTCGTTCCATTACCACCTGCGACCCATATAGAACCGTTCCATGCCACACCGTAACAATGAGAAGTAAATATCGAGTTACCGTTAGTAGATGCAGTCCAAGTCATTCCGTCTGGTGAAGTTGCAATTGTATTCGTTCCAAGACCACCCGCGACCCATTTAGAACCGTTCCATGCCACACTATGACAATTAGAAGTAAATATCGAGTTACCGTTAGTAGATGCAGTCCAAGTCATTCCATCATCTGATGAAGTTGCAATTGTATTCGTTCCATAACCTACTGCGACCATTGAAGGACTAGGAACAGGAGTAATTGAATTACTACTTGTAGCTGTTGAAGAGCCTTCTGTATTAGTACCCGTTACTTTACAAGTAATAGCACTTCCTATGTCTACATTTTGTGTAGTGTAATTTGCAGATGTTGCATTTGTTATTGCTGTATTTACCCTGTACCATTGATACGTAAAGGTTATAGGTAAACCTCCTGTCCAAGTTCCATTATTCGTATTTAAAGTAGAACCCTCATTAGCACTTCCTGATATTATAGGTGCCACTGTATTGACAGGAGGAGGAGGAGTATAAGGAGGATAATTCGATACTTCCGATGCAACACAAGAAGCATTACCATTAAATATGTTAGTAGATGCAGTCCAAGTCATTCCATCTGGTGAAGTTGCAATTGAATTATTCGTTCCTTGACCTACTGCGACCCATATAGAACCGGCCCATGCCACACCGTTACATGAATTAGTAAATATCGAGTTGCCGTTGATAGATGCAGTCCAAGTCATTCCATCTGGTGAAGTTGCAATTGTATTCACTCCTCCACTACCACCTGCGACCCATATAGAACCGTTCCATGCCACGCCCAAACATTCAACAGAAAATATCGAGTTACCGTTAGTAGATGCAGTCCAAGTCATTCCATCTGGTGAAGTTGCAATTGTATTCGTTCCACTACCACCTGCGACCCACTTAGAACCGTTCCATGCCACAGCTACACATGTATTAGTAAATATCGAGTTGCCGTTGATAGATGCAGTCCAAGTCATTCCGTCTGGTGAAGTTGCAATTCTATTCGTTCCATAACCTACTGCTACCCACTTAGAACCGTTCCATGCCACACCGGCACATTGATTAGTAAATATCGAGTTGCCGTTGATAGATGCAGTCCAAGTCATTCCATCTGGTGAAGTTGCAATTGTAGTCGCTCCACCACCTACTGCGACCCACTTAGAACCGTTCCATGCCACACCGTTACAATGAGCAGTAAATATCGAGTTGCCGTTGATAGATGCAGTCCAAGTCATTCTATCTGGTGAAGTTGCGATTGCACCCCTGCTTGATCCACCACCTACTGCGACCCACTTAGAACCGTTCCATGCCACACCGCGACCAGTAGCAATATCTGCTGGATTGGCAGAAGTCCAAGTAATTCCATTTGATGAAAATGCACATGGAATCGGTTCATCGCCAAATGCGACTAGAGGAGAAGTATAAGGAGGATAATTGGATACTTTTGATGCCACGCCGATACATACATTAGTAATTATCGAGTTACCGCTAGTAGATGCAGTCCAAGTCATTCCATCTGGTGAAGTTGCAATTTGATTCGTTCCATCACCACCTGCGACCCATATAGAACCATTCCATGCCACACGTTCACATCCATTAGTAATTATCGAGTTACCGTTAGTAGATGCAGTCCAAGTAATTCCGTCTGTTGAAGTTGCAATTGTATTCGTTCCATAACCACCTGCGACCCATATAGAACCATTCCATGCCATACCGTTACATCCACTAGTAAATATCGAGTTACCGCTAGAAGACCCAGTCCAAGTAAATCCGTCTAGTGAAGTTGCAAGTTGATTCGTTCCATTAGTACCACCACCTGCGACCCATATAGAACCATTCCATGCCACGCCATAACCAGCACCAAATACTGAGTTACTGCCGCCACTGTTGCCAGTCCAAATAATTCCATCTGGTGAAGTTGCAATTTGATTCGTTCCATAACCTACTGCGACCCATATAGAACCGTTCCATGCCACGCCAGAACATGTAGTAAATGTCGAGTTAGCGCTAGTAGATGCAGTCCAAATAATTCCATCTGTTGAAGTTGCAATTGTATTCGTTCCAGAACCACCTGCGACCCACTTAGAACCGTTCCATGCCACACAAAGACATACAGTAGTAATTATCGAGTTACCGCTAGTAGATGCAGTCCAAGTAATTCCATCTGGTGAAGTTGCAATTTGATTCGTACCATTACCACCTGCGACCCATATAGAACCGTTCCATGCCACATAGTTACATGAACTAGTAAATATTGAGGTACCGCTAGTAGATGCAGTCCAAGTAATTCCATCTGATGAATATGCAATTGTTTCACCACCAACACCACTATTACCACCTGCGACCATAGAAGGACTAGGAACAGGAGTAATTGAATTACTACTTGTAGCTGTTGAAGAGCCTTCTGTATTAGTACCCGTTACTTTACAAGTAATAGCACTTCCTATGTCTACATTTTGTGTAGTGTAATTTGCAGATGTTGCATTTGTTATTGATGTATTTCCCCTGTACCATTGATACGTAAAGGTTATAGGTAAACCTCCTGTCCAAGTTCCATTATTCGTATTTAAAACAGAACCCTCATTAGCACTTCCTGATATTATAGGTGCCACTGTATTGACAGGAGGAGGAGGAGTATAAGGAGGATAATTCGATACTTTCGATGCCACACAAACACAACGACTAGTAATTATCGAGTTGCCGCTAGTAGATGCAGTCCAATTCATTCCATCTGTTGAATACGCAATTGTACTAATTCCTCCAGCACCACCTACGACCCACTTAGAACCGTTCCATGCCACACCGGAACATGTATTAAAAAACGAGTTACCGTTGATAGATGCAGTCCAAGTCATTCCATCTGATGAAGTTGCAATTGTATTCGTTCCACCACCTACTGCGACCCATATAGAACCGTTCCATGCCACGCCCAAACATGAACTAGTAAATATCGAGTTACCGTTAGTAGATGCAGTCCAAGTCATTCCATCTGGTGAAGTTGCAATTACATTTGCATTATTTCCACCTGTTGAGAATGCGACCCATATAGAACCGTTCCATGCCACACCGGCACAGTCAGTAGTAAATATCGAGTTACCGTTGATAGATGCAGTCCAAGTCATTCCATCTGGTGAAGTTGCAATTGAATTCGTTCCAAAACCACCTGCGACCCATATAGAACCGTTCCATGCCACACCGGAACATCCAGCAGAAAATATCGAGTTACCGTTAGTAGATGCAGTCCAAGTCATTCCATCTGGTGAAGTTGCAATTGTATTCGTTCCATTACCACCTGCGACCCATATAGAACCGTTCCATGCCACACCGTAACAATTAGAAGTAAATATCGAGTTACCGTTAGTAGATGCAGTCCAAGTAATTCCATCTGGTGAAGTTGCAATTGTATTCGTTCCATAACCTACTGCGACCCATATAGAACCATTCCATGCCACATCGGAACATTCACCAGAAAATATCGAGTTACCGTTGCTAGATGCATACCAAGTAATTCCATCTGATGAATACGCAATTTCACCACTGTTTGCTACATAACCACCTGCGACTATAGAAGGATTCGTAGGTGGAGGAGGAGGAGGAGGAGGAGGAGGAGGAGGAGGAGCAGGACCAGGACCAGGACCATAAGAATTTCTATTAGTATTCCATCTAGAATATTTATGGAATCCGCGTATTGAATACCAATCGTATGGTGTTTTATTTTGCATTTTTTATCTTTATACTAAATAACAATATAATATTATATGCAAAATAAATCATGAGAAACTATTCCGAATCTGAATATTTTTTATTCTTCTAAACTTACTTTTTCTTATAAATTAAATCAAGGAGTTATTATCAGGTATCCCAATCCTCATTATATGTGGCGCCGGTGGAATCCATATTGTTGTTAGTTGTTAATGGTGCAAAAGTTAATAAGGAGGATAATTGGATACTTTCGATGCCACACCATGTGCAATACCTGTGATGCCAATGCCCGAGCCAAACAACGATGTTGTTGTAGACCCTGTCCAAGTCATTCCATCTGGTGAAGTTGCAATTGTATATGTTGGTCCGCCGTTACCTGCTACGACCCACTTATTACCGGTCCATGCCACACCAGCTTGATATTGATTAGTAAATATCGAGTTACCGTTGATAGATGCTATCCAATTCATTCCATCTGTTGAAGTTGCGATTGTATTCGTTCCATAACCTACTGCTACCCACTTAATACCGTTCCATGCCACACCGTAACATGTATTAGTAAATATCGAGTTACCGTTAGTAGATACACTCCAAGTCATTCCATCTGGTGAAGTTGCAATTGCTGCACCACTGTTTGCTCCCGCACCTACTGCGACCCATATAAAACCGTTCCATGCCACGCCGTAACAAATAGAAAATATCGAGTTACCGTTGCTAGATGCAGTCCAAATATTTCCATCTGATGAATATGCAATTTGATTCGTTCCATAACCTACTGCTACCCATATAATACCGTTCCATGCCACACCGTAACATCCACTAGTAATCATCGAGTTACCGATGCTAGATGCAGTCCAAGTAATTCCATTATTTGAAGTTGCAATTTGATTTTTTCCAATACCACCTGCGACCCACTTAGAACCATTCCATGCCACGCTGTAACAGTCAGTAGTAAATATCGATTTTCCACGACCTGTCCAATTAATTCCATCTGGTGAAGTTGCAATTGTATCCGTCGGACCATCACCACCTGCGACCCATATAGAACCGTTCCATGCCACACAGTAACCATTATAAAATGGTGTATTAGAAGCATTCCAAGTAATTCCATCTGATGAAATTCCACATGGATTCGCTGCAACACCTAATGCGACTATAGAAGGACTAGGAACAGGAGCAGAAACCATTGCTAGTTTTGGTGCTGATAAACCATGTCCCCCCGTCCGATTGGGTCTACTTTTGCTCATTTGTCTTACAAGTTCATTATAATGCAAATGCGGATTCGCCGGAGATCTTTGAATTGTCATATTATATTATATTATATATAAATAAAATAATATATACTAAATAAAATAATATAATAAATAAAATAATATATACTATAATGTTTTCATTAAAATCAATAATATCAATCTATTAAATTTGAGTGTATTTGTAGTAGTTATGTATAATAACCAACAATAGATTATCTATGCCACCATTTTCATTTTAATTACTTCATGATGTTTATAATTACGCACTTCAAAATCATCTAAAATATAATCATTAATATTTTCTCTTTGCACATTAATCATAAGTGTGGGAAATGCGTGTGGCGTTTTTGTTACTTGTTCCTGAATGACATTTAAATGAGAATCGTAAATGTGACAATTGCCCAAATAGTATATAAATTCAAAAGGTTTTAAATCGCAATGTTTTGCTATAAGGTGTGTCAAAAAACTATAGGAGGCAATGTTAAACGGAACACCCAACCCCACATCTCCGCTCCTCTGAAACATGCAGCATGACAATTTATTTCCACCCGTAACATTAAATTGCGCCAAGATGTGACACGGTGGAAGCGCCATCTCATCAAGTTGGCACGGATTCCATGCACACATTACCATCCGGCGCGACGTGCGCTGAAGCGGGTCTTTCAAGCATTTTATAATTTGCGCCAACTGGTCAACTCCTTTACCGTCATAGTTTTCATCACAGGTTGTATAAGGCGCATTGAAATGACGCCACTGATGCCCGTACACCGGACCCAAATCATTTTCGCGCAACTGTGTTAGTCCTCGACTATCTAAAAATTCGCGAGATGCATTATCATTCCAAATTGCAACACCTTCTTTTTGCAAATTCTCATTATTTGTGTCACCCTTTATAAACCAAAGCAGCTCTTTCAGGCATGTTTTCCACGCAACCCGCTTCGTTGTTAGCAGCGGAATCGTTCCATTTTCTAGTGAAAAGTGCATAGCAGCTCCAAATATACTTTTTGTCAGCCCGTTACGACCTTCTTCCAAAGAGCCTTCTTCTAAAATATCACTTATTAAATCTAAATACTGATACTCTTCACTTTTTCTAGTGTCCTTATTTTTTTTACGCAGCATTTTACTATTTATTATATTCTTATCTGAATTGTTTCTATTTTTTTATATTGTTATTTTTGTTTTTATTTTTGTTTTTATTTTTGTTTATTTTAGTTTAACGATATTTATTTAGTTAATTAATTTAATTTATTTTTTTTATTTTAATTTCTGTTTATAAATCATATAAGAATAATTACTACAATGGAAGACGTTGAAGATGCAATATCCGATTCTACCAAAAAAACAGAAGGATTTTTCAAATATGTATTCAAGATGGGAGATTATGAACAATCTTTTCTGTTGAATATTGTTCAGTATACGGTAATGGCAATTTTGCCCGTAATTATCGTTCTTTATGTCAATCACTACTACATTCCAGAAATTGATGAAGAAAAAGGCTCCATCGTTATTTTAGCAGAAATGTTTGGACAATTGTTCTTTATTCTGTTTTCATTTTATTTTATCAACCGGGTCATCAATTATTTCCCAACGTATAGTGGATTAAAATATGGCGATTTTAGCGTTGTTCAAATTATTCTCATACTCTTGTTTATTTTTATTTCCATGTCAAAGCACAAACTGGGCGCAAAAACCCTCATTCTTATCGAAAGGTTTGAAGAAATGGTGGAAGGAAATTCCAGCTTGAAAGTAAAGAAGGATGAGCAAAAAGGGGGCCAAGTTCGAGTGACTCAACCGTTATCCGGACAAGCCTCATACGCACTAAACGGCCCACCACCTCCGCCGCAACTTTCAGCACAACGGTCACCTGATTTCAACTCCATGTATCAAGTTCAGCCGAATCACCTGATTGGAGCGTCAACGCCCGGTATGCCACCAGGCATGGTTGCCGAATTTGAACCTGCTGCTGCAAATGAACATCTCGGTGGAAGCTTTTTTTAGGGGAACGTACCTAGGGGAACCCAGGTTCCCCTCTGACCCCTCCTCTCTTTTAAGGAAGAGAATTGCGTCCCCTTGATTATAATCGATTTTGGCTTAAAAACAAAACTATAAAAAATACAAGGCAATAACTTACTTGCTTATTGAGAATGGCATCTTCAGTTACAGGTTCAAATTTAAACGCATGGGTAAACGCTTTTCAAAAGGCGATTTTACAAGCATACAAGATGATTGGACCGCAACGAATTCGAAATATTGAAAATGAAATATATAATATGGAACGAAAATGCATTTTGAACACAGATGCAGAAATAGACGCATACAATATTCGAGTTGAAAAGCTTATGAATCAAATTTCAAGAATAAATGCGTGCTTTTCCGCATGTGATGAAAAGAGTGGCGGGCGCGGAATTTGCGCTTTATTTCATGGTAATTATGCGGCTGAAAGTTTAATTACATTATTGAATAATGCAAACCATCCGATAAATTTATATTATGAGACAAGTAACAATTATAATAATGGCGAGTTCAAATTAAATGTAAAAAGGGAAGGATTTGATGTTGTTTACGACAACTGTCTATTGAATAATCATTTGTTTAGCACAATTGAAAATGAACACATTAAAAATGAACTTTCATGCATGAGAGCCATGATAATCGTGGAATTTGTAAAAAATAATATGTGAAAAATATGTGAAAAATAAATAATTAAAATATTTTGACAATATATAAATATTTTAATTATTTAATTATTAAAATGCACGGTGCCATGAATCATCTTTTTCATTCCATATTGTTTGGAGTTTTATTATATTTTGTCATGGTTTTCATACTTAAACAACCGTATGACGTTGCGCAAGACAGGAGCATGTTACTTGCTGCACTTGCTTTAGCTTATATGATTTTATTCGGACATTCTCTCCCGACCCATGTAAATAAAAATATATTTTAAGAATTTTAAAATATTATCAAGTATTTACTAGATAATATAATATAATATAATATTGTATTGTATTATATTATACTTTGAATCATGTCGTCATTTTACGTAAAAATAGAAGATGTTTACTACTATTTGTTGTACACATTTTACATCTTGTACATCCTAGTTATTTTGAATTTAAGCTACTTTAATTCCGTGACAAAATATTTGCCAGCAATTCAATCCGCGTTGAAATACTTTGTTATTCTATTTTTAATTATCCGATTCAACCCTTATTCTGATGCTAAAATAACAGAATTTGACAAGAAAATAATCTTCTCATCATCTTTATTTTTGCTTTCAACAACCACATTTACAGATTTGCTTTTAACATATTTTAATAATAACCTTGCTAAAAAGGTTGGAGTAAATATCAAATTATAGAGTTTGAAAGTTGGAGAGACATGGATTTATTTATATATTCATATAATAATATACGCATCAAATTATGCAAAATTATAATAAACAAATATTTATAGTTATAAATGCATTTTTATTACTATTCATATTTATAGCGGGTGGGTTGAATAAAATTGCAAATTTTCAAGATACTGCAACTTATTTAGAAACAAAAATAAATGAGATTCAATTAAGTCCTATATTTATTACATCAATTATAGTTACAATTTTTTATTTTTATTTAAATATTTATATTCAAAGAAATAGCTTGAATTCATTCTTGTTATCAAGTATAGTAATTGCAGTAAGTGTTGCGATAATCGGAATTCCATTTTTAGTTTACTTCAAAAAGTATTTGAATCAAAATTTCAGTAAAGCATTCATTTCACTTATATATGATGCGGCCATTCTTGGAGTAATTGGTTTATTGACGCTAGGAAGTTTAGTAATTTTGTATTCATTATATGCAAACAGTTATAAAGAATATGCGTATGCTGCGACAATTGGATTGGCGGCATTTACCGCAATGACAATATTGATTTTTCATTTTCCGACGAATAAGGCGGAAGTGATTTCATTTACGAAGAATCTTTCCATTTTGGGAGGGTTAATGTTGTTATCTCAACGATTTGTGTAATAAACTTTCTAAATACATTTTTGTTTTTTTGATTTGGATTTGGATTTGGATTTGGATTTGAATTTAGATTTGGATTTGGATTTGGATTTGGATTTGGTCATTCTTTTACCACCCCCCACTAAGATTCCACGACTATTTTCTTTTATACCATGTTCGTCTAACAATATTTTACGACCGGTATCATCTAATTTATCAAAATATAATGTGGTTACTATTTCGCGTAAAGTATCAGCACCACTTACATGTTTATTGAACAATTTATTTAATATTACACGACTGGAATGACTTAAATTCCTTACTAACATATTCTCATTCCAGCTTAAAAGTATCAGCAACTCCCTAATTATATTTACTAAGGTTATGCGTCGCATTTCTTCGGTTTCGAAAGCACTTGCACCTGCATTTGGAGTATCAAATTTAAATTGTAGTTCGTCCATACGCGTTATTATATATGTTATATCTTATATAATGCATGCATATTTTTATTACTAAAAAATAGATTAAAAAAATATTTTATATCATTATTTTTAATTTCAAATTAAAAATAATATTTACATTTATTGAATGATTAATCAATAATTACAATAATTAAGTGGAATAGTTTGTCGCATCTTTTTGAAGGCTACCATAATTTGAAGGGCTCAGTGCTACCTGCGAACCTCCGCGATGACCTCTGCGACGACTGTGGTGTTTACGCGACCCCTTGCGCCCCTTGCGCCCCTTGTGTGATTTGCGATGCCTATATGTTTTTTTCATCACTGCATTGCTTGAAGAAGAAGAAGAGCTACCCTTCTTATAAGTAAGCTTTGCTTTTTTCATTGCTGCTCCTAAACGATTCGGAGTATTTTTAGGAATTGTTTTTAGCGCCTCTTTGACGCTTTTCATCCATTCTGTCGCTACCATTTTATCTTTTATATATACTCCAAATATTATAAAAATAAAAAACTTAATTATTTTATATTTTTTATTAATTATTTATTATTAATTATTAATTTTAACATTTTCTTAAATTAATTTGACTAAATTGAATTTATCCAAATGTGTTTTCTTCCGAACAACATATATACATGAATCCATCCTCGTCCTTATGTGACTCATACATTGAAGAAATAACTCTTGTTACTGGAATCAAATGATTATCAATGAAAATAAATAACGCAGTTGCCGGATTCATTTTCATCCGCATTCGAATGGAAATCATCAGTTGTCCAATGGTAAATCCGTCTGGTATAACAAATTTCGGTTTATCTATTACTTTGCTCATGCTCGATGAATCAATATAAATGGGAACCGAAGTTGGATATTTGGTTAAAATATTTTTAGACTGTTGCTTTCTTTCTTCTAAAGGAACACGTTCTTTAAATTCTTTTGTCATTGATGCTGATGATGATTTGGAAGATTTTGACCTTGAAAACATATAGTGTGAAGGGGGCTTTTACTGTGTATATGTGTATATAATATATATAAATATTACTAAATCTTTAATATTATTTTAATTATTATATAATAGAATATTAATTAGTAAATCATATTATACACTAATTAATATATTCAATATATAATAAACAATAAGTAAATAAATATTACACTTGTTAAATGGACTCGAATTTGGACTTGGACATACGAAATTACAATTTAGAAGACATTACAAATTTATTTAAAATACCGATTGTTTTTACGGAATCGGATTTGCGCGCAGCAAAACTCATGGTGCTTCACACTCATCCAGACAAATCGAAACTTCCAAAAGAAGTCTTTCTTTTTTTTACGAGCGCTTATAAAATATTGTATCAAATATTCACGTTTCGAACAGGTAAAAATAGAAATAAAAAGGAAAGTTACAGCGAGCTTGTTGCCGAAGAAACGATTGACCCGAATGAAGATTCAATGAAGTTGTGTGTGGACAAGGTCAAACAGCTTAGCTCGACTGAGTTCAACAAGCTCTTCAATGAACATTATGAAAAATGCAAAATACAAATGGAAGAGGAAGAGGGATATGAAGACTGGTTTCGTTCTGATGATGCCAACAACGCAGATTCAGCAAATTCGTTGTCCTCATGGGACCAGCGTGTATCCGAAATCGACAAACAAAAACAAGCGTTGCGAACAAATTTGTCGCTTGTTTCAAAAAATGAATTACAGTGTGCCAACATTTTCGGCGGAGGCGAAAGTTACTATACGCTGGGTCAAGGTGCTCCAAAAGAACATTCAAGTGGACTATTTAGCTCGCTTCAATATGAAGACTTAAAAAAGGCACACACGGAATCAGTTATTCCCGTTACGCACGAAGACTATGTAAACTCCAAAAAGTTCAATAATGTGAATGAGCTGCAGTCATTTCGAGATGTGCATTTGAAATCATACAACTATGACGAAGCTTTACACAAAAAAAAAACGGAAGCACATATTGCAGAAGAAGATAACACACACCGGGCATTCGCTTTAGCAAAACAAGACGAACTCGCTCAAGAAATGAATAAAAAGTTCAATGGTTCATTTTTAAAGTCATTGATGTGATGTGAATTTTTATATTTTATATTTAAATAATTTATTTATTTTATTTTTTTGTAATAAATGATAAAAGTACTGCCAATCCGCATGAAACGACCAATACCAAAAAGCATATATTACATAAGATTTGTTTCCTTCTGTTTCTTCTCTCGCGATGAAGTCGTCTTTCCATAATATCTAGCGCGTGTTGTTGAAGTTGGAACTGGCGTCTTTCCTCGGCTCCAACTCTGTTTCTGTTACTTTCATTGATTCCGGCATTGAGACTGTTGTCTTCATAAAGTATAACTCTCTCCACCTCTTTTGAACAAATCAAACATTTAATTCCAACCGAACTTATTCGGGACGCGTGCACTGCATCTCTGACTTTTCGAACAATGTAGTCATCAATGCATCCAAGGTGAACTGTATACTTACAAGTGTTACAAAAATTACGTTGAAAATCTCCACGTTCTTCATCAATTCCTTCATAACATATTATGCATATTTCTGCTCCTTCTTCTATTGATTTTGGTTTAATTGGTGTAGATTTTATTTTGTTGTTTTTACGGTGTTTATTATTTTGGGCATGTAGATTGTTTTCTGACACATTTGCCACAACATCATTGTCATTGTCTAGTGGAGGTGCAGTTGCAAATGTTGCAACAACATATGAACCAGCAAACAAGGGCATTACAACACCAACACCAACAGCTTGCACAGTTTCAGCATCATCATCATAATCTCCATCTATTGACATAAAAGATGCGGCTTCTGAATTGGAATTTGCCGGACTTGATAACGCGTGACCGCCATTATAATCATACTCATCATCAGATGAAGTATGCGGAGTGTTCGGAATGTTCGGAATGTTCGGAATGTTCGGAATGTCGTATCTTTTGCACAACGGTTGTTGTTGGAAATGATGCATATGTGGGTGTATTTGAACAATCGCGTGGGCCATTATATCATGAATCGTTTGGCGTCTGGTTGTCTGGTTATCTTACTTATGACAAAACTGTTTATATTATTTTATTTCAATTTATAATTTATTATAATATTTATTTTATTTTTTTAAAATTGAAAAAATAAATATTAAAAACTAATTGTTTAGAATAAGGTCTGTCTCATTCCCATCGTCATCCAACCAATCATCATCATGTTGATAAACGACCGGTACAAGTTGCAGAAACGCATAGGTTCTGGCACGTTTGGATTAGTATTCAGTGCAAAAAATGTAAACACAAATGAAACTGTTGCAATCAAGCTGGAGCCGACTGCCCAAGTGGATACGCTAACTCACGAAGCCGCCGTTTTGATGAAACTTTCAGGGATTCCGGGAATTCCTAATCTTCGGTACTATGGAGTGCCCGACCACAATCGGTACATGGCAATTGACTTATTGGAAAAAAGTTTACAAACGGTTTCAAGCGAATACAAAAAGTCAGTTCCAGTTGGAATTGTTGGAATGTATGCGAAACAAATGGTTCAAATTATTTGGGCTGTTCATCAAAGGGGGTTTGTCCATCGAGACATCAAGCCTCCCAATTTCATGATTGGCATAAAGAAAAATGAAAGTGATGAAAATGAAAACAAAACTGAAAATAGTGACAAATTATTTTTGATTGATTTTGGAATGTCTCGAACATATATTGACGATAAAACAAACGCACACAGGTCTAATAAAATACGCACAACCGGCATTATTGGAACGCCGCGTTATGTAAGCATCCATGTTCATGATGGATGCGAACCAAGTCGACGAGATGATTTGATTTCAATCATGTATGTTCTCATTTACTTGGCAAAAGGGCGCCTTCCTTGGAAAGCAGCGGCATCTCCTGAACTGGTGGCACAAATGAAAAAAACAATTTCACCAGAGGACCTATTTTTCGAAATGCCGTCGAGTTATTTGGAGATTTTCAAATACTTGTGCAGCATGTCATACGATGAAACGCCCGACTATTCGTATATTATTGAGAATTTATAGTTGTTTGGATTTTGAATTTAAAATGAATTTAATGAATTTAATGAATTTAATATTTTAGTTCCATCTCTCCAAAATAAATATACAAGATTTTTATTTTTTGAAACTCTTTTTTAATTTTGAAATATGGACAAAAATAAATGTCCAATTTTCATTTTTAAAAAAAAGTTTTAAAATATATTTTTTAGGTTTTTTTAGGTTTTTTATTTTAAGAACAAAATGTATATTTATGAGCATTATGTATAACACTGATATATTAGAAAAAGCGCCGCAGAGCATAAGGAAAAACGCAATTTTTGGGACATTTTTCCGTTTTTTTCAGATTTTGGACATTTTTTTTAAATAAAAAAAATTTATGAAATGGACCGAAAAAACGAGCATCAGCGCTTTTTTTCGTAATATTATAAGGTGAAAGCATAAATGGTCTGGTAATTTTCTAAAATAAAATGCAAATTATTTTTTGGTTCAATTTGGACCGTTTTCTATCCGCGGGATAATGCTGTCACGACATTTTGACTTTTTCAATTTTTGTTAGCAAACAGATAACAATTCCGCTCGTTTTTTTTGACCCGCACGATGCCCCTAGATAAATTTCAAAACACTCGTTTTTTTTATTTTGCGTGAGCAAACAGATAACAAATCCGCTCGTTTTTTTTGACCCAGTAATTGCAAAATATTCCAAAACATCCTCCAAAAAGAGACATTTTCATATTTGAAAAACTAAAAATGCGATTTTTGGGGATTGAAAAAAAACGGAAAATCTTTTTATTTTTTTGAAACTCTTTTTTAATTTTGAAATATGGACAAAAATAAATGTCCAATTTTCATTTTTAAAAAAAAGTTTTAAAAGTTTTTTTTTAGGTTTTTTAGGTTTTTAATTTGAGACATAAAATGTAAAAAATATGAGCATTTTGTATAACACTTATATATTAGAAAAAACGCCGCTGAGCATAAGGAAAAATGCAATTTTTTGGACATTTTTCCGTTTTTTTTGGATTTTGGACATTTTAAAAAATAAAAAAAATTTATGAAATGGACCGAAAAAACGAGCATCAGCGCTTTTTGTATATTTTTATCCAGGTGAAAGCATAAATGGTAAGTGGTTTTTCTAAAATAAAATGCAAATTTTTTTTCCGTTCATTTTGGACCGTTTTCTATCCGCGGGATAATGCTGTCACGACATTTTGACTTTTTCAATTTTTGTTAGCAAACAGATAACAATTCCGCTCGTTTTTTTTGACCCGCACGATGCCCCTAGATAAATTTCAAAACACTCGTTTTTTTTATTTTGCGTGAGCAAACAGATAACAAATCCGCTCGTTTTTTTTGACCCAGTATTTTTGTCCACTACTTATGCAGCGATAGCAATTAATGTTGATTTTCGTCTCACGAATATGCTTTGCATTTTTTTCATTTTTCAAAAAGTCGTTGATTTCAAAATATTCCAAAATATCCTCCTAAAAGAGACATTTCCATATTTGGAAAACTAAAAATGCGTTTTTGGGGGATTCTTTATTTATTAACTTGGATATTTACTATTTACAACAATTTAATAATTAATTAATTAACCAATCTATTTAGAAATATTATATGATTATTGTATACACGACAGGTTCGGGTTTTATATTATAATTATCACTACACAAATGGAAAAAGATAAATATAAACAGTATACGTGTGAATCTTGCTGTTTTTCGTGTATATTTGAGAGTGATTACAAACGACACATGAAAACAAAAAAGCATATGAAAATAAAATTAAAATGTACTGTAGTAGAAAAGCCTGAAAATAAAACCATTAAACTTGAATGTGAATGTGGGAAAATATTTAAAACTCAAAATGGTTTCATGAAACATAAGCAACGTTTGTGTTTGCATTCTGGAAAAGATAATATAATTATAAATTTGATGAGAGACAATTCTGAAATAAAGGAGCTAATGAAGGAGCAGCAGAAATTCATGAGAGAACAGCAGGAGCAATATCATAAACAATTGGTGGATATGATTCCGATGATGTGCGGTAGTACTAATTTAATTACAAATAATAATACACACATTAAACAAAAATTCAACTTGAATGTGTTTTTAAATGAGCAATGCAAGGATGCAATCAACATTGGTGACTTTATAAAATCGTTGCAAATCACATTGGATGATTTAAATGTAACAAGAGAAAAGACGCTGGAAGACAGTGTCGGCAATATTTTTTTAAGAGGATTAAAAGAGTTGGATATTTACAAGCGTCCCATTCATTGCACCGACAACAAGCGAGACATCATGTACATAAAAGATGAAGAGAAATGGGAAAAGGATGAAGGAAACTTGAAAATTAAAGATACAATTGACGCAATCTCTCGAAGACAGATTACAACGTTGAAACAGTGGAAAGATTCAGACCCGGAAGTAGCAAAGACGAGCTCATCTAAGAATGATAATTTTTTAACGACGTTTAATCACATATGCACGCCGATACCGGAGGTCGGTGAAAAGCGCATTATAAAAACGATAGGTAAGGAAGTTCACATTAACGACTAGCTCATTTAATATATATATACTTCGTGGGGTAATTTAACACAAATTCAACACAATATTAAATTTTTATATTATTTATAAAAATTTAATATTAAGGTTTTAAACTTATTCAATACATATAAAATATATTATAAATGAAAGTTTTTTCTTATTGTATTTATGATTACGACTTGAAATATTACTTGGGATTGATAGAAAATATAAAGATAATTAATAAATATTATCCTGATTATTACGTTTACATATACTATGGTACAAATTGTTTAGTTAATCTAATAGAAAAAATAGTGATTACTTTTAAAAATATCAAAGTATTTCCAACAAATCAAAATGGAAGTATCAATATGTTATTAAGATACAATCCAATACTTGACAATGATGTAGAAATTACAATAGTAAGAGATGCTGATAGTGAAGTAAATGAAAGAGATAGATGGTGTATAGATGATTTTTTAAATATAAAAAATCAATTTCATTATAATACGATAAGAGATAACTATTGGCACAAATCTAAATTATCAGGAGGTATGACTTTATGTAAAAATAATATAAATTATCAAAAATTAAGAGATAAATATATCCAAATTATTAATTTAGATAATATTAAAAAAAATTTTGATTATGGAAGTGATGAAAATGTGTTGAATGAGTATTTATATCCAATTATAAAAGATAATTTATTAGTATATACAAATATTTGTGCTTATAATGATGAAAAACATGAAAATATTAATTTTCCTAATAATAATATAAATTTTGTTGGTAATGTTATCGAATACATTATACCTAAAAATTTTGATATTAATAATGTAAATGATTTATCAAATATAAATATTCCAAAAAAATATAAATTTAGATTTAATTCTATCAACATTATGGAACAAATTAATTGGTTAGATAATCAAAAAAGATTAGATGTAATGGCAAACTTTATAAAAGAAATTTTTGAAATACAAAATATTCCATC
>Ga0315284_10003373_pt1 | contig 22662 bp, 18 predicted proteins | sample YL17G09_16_MG_FD_203696 | JGI IMG/M metagenome (GOLD analysis project Ga0315284, IMG submission 203696) | Sediment microbial communities from Yellowstone Lake, YNP, Wyoming, USA - YL17G09_16 | ecosystem: Environmental > Aquatic > Freshwater > Lake > Sediment | place: USA: Wyoming | collected... | reverse complement strand
GGAGGAAGACATGACGCTCTTCAGCAGAATTTCAGAAAAGCAGATTACGCGCGCCATCCTTGACGACTTCTCGCGGACCCTGCGGGATTACGCGGAATGCGACGCAATCATCGTCGGCGGCGGCCCCAGCGGCCTGGTCGCGGGAAGAGTCCTCGCCGCGCGAGGCTTCAAAACGCTCATCGTCGAGTCCAACAACTACATCGGCGGCGGCTTCTGGATAGGCGGCTTCCTGATGAACGGCGTTACCGTTCGTAAGCCCGCGCAGGAAATCTTCGACGAAATCGGCGTACCGTACCGCGAGGTTGAGCCGGGCCTTTGCCTCGCCTCCGGCCCGCACGCCTGCTCCAGACTCATTGCCGCCGCCTGCGATGCCGGCGTGAAAATCCTCAACATGGTGAAGTTCGACGACGTCGTCCTGCGCGAGGGCGACCGCGTGAGCGGCGCGGTCATCAACTGGACGCCGGTCTCCGCGCTGCCGCGCGCCATCACGTGCGTTGATCCCATCGCGCTTGAATGCAAACTCGTCATCGACGCCACCGGCCACGACGCGGTCGTCGCAAAATCGCTGGAAAAGCGCGGCCTGCTGAAGACCGCGGGCTACGGCGCGATGTGGGTTGAGCAGTCCGAAGATATGCTCGTGGAAAAGACCGGCGAAATTTATCCGGGCCTTATCGCAACAGGCATGGCGGTCTCCACGGTTTACGGCATACCGCGCATGGGGCCGACCTTCGGCGGCATGCTGCTTTCCGGCAAGAGAGCGGGGGAGATTGCCTGCGGCCTGCTCGCAAAGAAGCCGGCGCGCAAGAAAGAAGTGATTGCTGTCTGATTAGGCGCGCCTGGTTTACACGGCGTTTCAGGGAAAAACAAAAACCCGCCGGAAACACTCCGGCGGGCTTCGTTTTATACATTGCTGACAAGGTGAAATCGCTCAGCGGCGCATTCTGCGGGCGAGCGGTCCCGCGATTCCGAAAAAGCCGCACAGAATCAGCGCGAGCGTCCCAGGCTCGGGGACTACGGCCTCATCATTAAAGCCAGTCATGCCGAAGCTATCTTGCCCGCTGAGGGTCCATGAATTATCCGGGGAAACGGCAACGGATGATGCGCCGGCGGAAGAGCCGCGATTCCAGCCAACCACGTCCATGGCTTCAATATCAAGCGCAGTTATGCTCAATAGTTCTCCGGGCGCTGCTGTTGGATCCATGACGCCGAGGCCCAGGTCGTCCTTCCAGTGGCTTGCCTGATATCCGTCGCCCCATGTTTCGCCGGTTGAGAAACTGCCGATGTCCGTCGCGCCGCCGTCAATCGAAAAATACTTGTCCCGCGCGTCGGCAGACCAGTCGATAATGCCGAATCCGGCGCTGAACGTTGAATACCTGAAAAGATCCAGAGGATTCACGTATATAAAAGCAGAATCCTTGAAGAACCCTGAACTGCTGTTGTAGTCAAGGACATCCACCCCGCTGATGAAGCCCAGAGCGTGCCCAATCTCGTGCGCGGCAATGCCGACGAAGTCAAACTTGCCCGTGGTTATTCCGTCGCTCGGATTGAAATCCCACTGGTAATTGTTGCTGAAAGCGATGGACGCATCTGAAGTTTTCTTAACGGTCTTCAGCAGTCCCAGCGCCTTTGCATTGGCGGTGGTCATGTTGATGGTCTTGTTATTGTTATTGCCATTGCTGTCGACGTATGGCATGGCGCTGCCTCTGCCATGGGGGCTGTTGGCAGTGCGGTTAATCACCATGTTGAAGGCGGAGCCTGTTGAAATATGGCCTGTCGCAGTGACATCGTTTGCGGAGGTCGCATCCCCCAGCAACGCGTTTCTGAACGTGGCATAAGACGTCGAGTAACTAGAGTATCCCGTCGAGCCCAGTATCCCCGAACCCAGCGAGGCGAAATTGATTTTGATGTTCACCGTCACGGGGTCGCTGAACAGCGAGGACCAGAGCGCGCCGGCTTGCTGAAAGCCGTTAATTGCCTCCGGCGACATCCCGCGCGTGGCGGTGAAGTTGAACGACAGCGCGCCGGCGACTCCGCTGAAAATGCAGAACGCGGCCAGGGCGCATGCCACAAAAGCAAGTCTTTGTTTGCGGTTTAGCATATTCGCACCTCCATATTAAAATATTGGTTAGCGATGTTAACAAATTAACGCCGCTTTTTGTAAACCCGTTTAAACAACGCTTCGACCTCTTCGCATTCTCCTGAAAGCCACGCCCGCAAAGCCAAGAAGCGCCGGCGCAATGAGCGCGAGCGTCCCCGGTTCGGGAACCGTGTCCCAGCCAATAGTGTCGAACGCTTCCACGTCTAGCGGGGTTATGGTTAGTTTTTCACCGTACCCGGCCGTCGGGTCCATGACGCCGAGGCCGAGGTTGTCTTTCCAGTGGCTTGCCTGGTAGCCGTCGCCCCATGTCTGGCCTGTGGAGAAAAGGCCGAGGTTTGTGTCGCCGCCGTCAATCGAAAAATACTTGTTTCGATTGTCCGCGGTCCAGTCGATTACGCCGTTGGCGGTACTGAGCGTTGAATACCGGAAGAGGTCCAGCGGGCTGACATACGTGAAATCGTAATCGGGATAGAAGTCCGGCGCGGTGCTGTTGTAGTCAAGAATGTCCACGCCGCTTATGAAGCCGAGCGCGTGGCCGATTTCATGGGCGGCAATCCCGACGAAGTCGAACTTGCCCGGCGTTATGCCGTCGTCGGGGTTGAAGTCCCACTGGAAATTGCTGCTGAAAGAGATGTACGCATCCGAGGCCGGATAGGTGCCGGGAAGCATGTTGAGCGCCTTCGCGAGCGCGCCGGTAAGGTCGATGATGCTGTTGTTGTAGTTGCCGTTGTTGTCAAGGTAGGGTGTTGCGCTGCCTGCGCCGTAAGGGCTGTTGGACGTGCGGTTAATCAGCATGGGAAAAGTGGAACCCGCGGAGAGGTGGCTGACGGCGGTGAAGTCCACGGCTGATTTTCTATCCGCCGCCAGCGCATCGCGCACGTCGGAATAATATGCCCACCAGTCGGCTGTTGACGTCTCACCGAGTATTCCCGGCCCCAGGGCGCTGAAGTCGATGTCGATATTCACCGTAACCGGATCGCTGAACAGTGCCGACCATTCCGCTCCTGCCCGCGCAAACGCATTTATGGCCTGTTGCGACATCCCCGCGGCGGGAGTAAAATTAAACGTCAGCGCGTCGGCAAGTCCCCCGCAAAGGCAGAATAATGCCAGAACGTAGCACCCAAACAGAAGTTTTCCGTGGCGACTAAGCATACCTCACCCCCACACATTAACAATGACAAAGCACAATAATAGAGGCAAAACATTATGGCCGAACAACGTCATTTCTTGCGCAGAGCAACAAAAAAACGTTGGAGCGAAATTTAACTCCGCCCCAACGATGGAGTTGCAAAGCAATAACGGCCTGTTGTTTCGACCGACACCACCACCAGTGCTCCATGACCAAATTAAGCAAAAACGTACCCAAAAATCGACAATAGATTATACCCTGTTATTGAGGAAAATCAAGCGAAAAATTATTATTCGGTTATTTCAGGTTACGCGCCGCCGCTTGCCCGCCTATGGCGGGATGGACACGGATTTCCCCTCAAGCCTCACTTCCTCAAGCCTAAAACGCGTGTTGCCCACGCGCAGATTGCCGGGGATGAGACATAACTGCTTCACCGTAAAACGTTAAAGGACGGACCTTCAAAAAACTGCGGAATTTTTCTAAAAAGGCCCTTGACTTTCCGCATAATTGTGGTATTATGGTACTGGAATACCAGTATTATGGGCAAAAAAGTTTTTGGCTACTTATACGTGCACATACCAGCATGTCGGCGAGACGGCTTTGGCGAGGGAGTTTTTTATGTCCAACATTCTAAAGATATCTGAGGCGGCTTCCCTTGCTCTGCACGGCATGGTGTATCTTGCCGCGGAGCCGGAGGGCGCGGTTACGGTCAGCGACGTGGCGAAGTTGCTCGGCGTCTCCGAGAATTCCCTTCAGAAGGTTTTCCAGCGCCTTGCGCACGCGGGCCTGGCGAAGGCGGTGCGCGGGCCGCACGGCGGCTACACATTGAGCCGTCCGGGCCATTCAATTTCTCTGCGCAAAGTCTATGAAGCAGTCGAAGGCCCGCTGACAGCGACGACTTGCTTGCTTGGCGCGCCTGTGTGCCGGGGTGACAACTGCATTCTGGGCGACCTGCTTGAGAGGGTCAACACTGAAGTAACTGAGTACCTCGATTACACGGTTCTCACGGATTTGATTTCTGTTTATCAAAGGGCGGAAAAATGAAGTCCCGGCGAAAGATAATCACAATCGACGAGTCGAAGTGCAACGGCTGCGGGCTGTGCGCCGGCGCGTGCGTCGAGGGCGCGATAAAAATAATCGACGGCAAGGCGCGCCTCGTCAGCGAGATTTACTGCGACGGCCTTGGCGCGTGCATCGGCGAATGCCCGCAAGGCGCTCTCAGCATAGAGGAGCGCGACGCCGCGGTCTTCGACGAGAAGGCCGTTCAGCGCCATCTCGCGGAGGAGAAGGCGAAGGAACCGCTGCCGTGCGGTTGTCCCGGCACGGCGGCGCAGACCCTGCGCGACAAAAATATCTCACGGCCAGTATGCCCCGGCAGCACCGAAGCCGCTACTCCTTCGGCGCTGGGGAACTGGCCTGTGCAGTTGCGCTTGGCGCCGGTCTTCGCGCCGTATTTCAAGGGCGCGCGCTTGGTCATCGCCGCCGACTGCACCGCGTACGCGTTTGCGGACTTCCACAAGCGCTTCCTTGCCGGCGGGGCGCTCGTCATCGCCTGCCCCAAACTTGACGATGCTGATTCATACCGCGAAAAGTTGGCGCAGATTTTGCAGCAGAATGAAATCAAGTCCGTTGAAGTGGTTCACATGGAAGTGCCGTGCTGCTTTGGCCTGGTGCATTTGGTGCGTCAGGCAATCGCGGACGCCGGCGTAAAGGCTCCCCTGACGCTCACGAAAATTGGCATCCGCGGCGAGATCCTTGAATCGTGCCGCGAAGTGTAAGAGATTTTCGCGGCGCTTTCATACTGGCGCTGCATTTTGAACAGGCTACTATAACTAAGGAGAGGACGATGAGCATGTTTTGCTATCAATGCGAGCAGACCGCAAAGGGAACAGGCTGCACCATTCAGGGCGTTTGCGGTAAGGATCCGCAGATTGCCACGCTCCAGGACGTTCTTGTTTACGCCCTCAAGGGCATGTCCATGTACGCCAAACGCGCCCGCGACTTGGGCGTCACGGACCGCGACATAAACGTCTTCACCGTTCAGGCGCTTTTCTCCACGCTGACCAACGTGAACTTCGACGCCGAGCGCTTCCGCGAATTTATCGGCACGGCCGCGAAGTTGCGCGACAAGGCGAAGCGGCTTTATGAAGACGCCTGCAAGAAATCCGGCCGCAAACCCGAAACGCTCGGCGGCCCCGCGGCCTTCGTTCCGGCGGGCGACATCGAAGGCATGGTCAGGCAGGGCCAGGAAATCGGCATCCTCAAGCGCAGGGAATCGCTCGGCGAAGACATCACCGGCTTGCAGGAACTCATCACTTACGGCCTCAAGGGCGTTTCCGCCTACGCGGACCACGCGCAAATCCTCGGGAAAGAAGACGACGCCGTTTACGGCTTCATCCATGAGAGCATGGATTTTCTCGCCGGCAATCCTACCGACGTCAACGCGCTTACGGCTCGCGCGCTCAAGTGCGGCGAAATCAACCTCAAGACGATGGGCCTGCTTGACGCGGCGAATACCGGCAGGTACGGCAATCCCGTCCCGACGTTCGTCCGCGTAACGTCCGTGAAGGGCAAGGCCATCGTCGTCTCCGGACATGACCTTCTCGACCTCGAGGAACTCCTCAAGCAGACCGAAGGCAAGGGCATCAATGTTTATACCCACGGCGAAATGCTCCCATGCCACGGCTATCCCGGCCTGAAGAAGTACAAGCACCTCGTCGGCAACTACGGCGGCGCGTGGCAGAACCAGCAAAAGGAATTCGCCGTCTTCCCCGGCGCAATCCTGATGACCACCAACTGCCTGCAGAGGCCGCAGGAAGTTTACAAGGACCGCGTCTTCACAACCGGCGTTGCCGGCTGGTCCGGCGTGAAGCACATCAGCGACCACAACTTCAAGCCCGTCATCGACGCGGCCCTCGCGGCTGAAGGCTTCGCGGGCCGCGAGCCGGAGAAGTCCATCATGGTCGGCTTCGGCCACGAAGCCGTGATGGGCGTCGCCGGCAAAGTAATCGAGGCGGTGAAGAGCGGCGCGATAAAGCACTTCTTCCTCATCGGCGGCTGCGACGGCGCAAAGCCCGGCCGCAACTACTACACCGACTTCGCCCAGGCCGTGCCGAAGGACTGCGTAATCCTCACGCTCGCCTGCGGCAAGTACCGCTTCAACAAACTGCAGTTCGGCGACATCGGCGGAATCCCGCGCCTGCTCGACATCGGCCAGTGCAACGACGCATACTCCGCAATCCAGATTGCCGTCGCGCTGGCCAACGCGTTCAAGACCGACGTCAACGGCCTGCCGCTTTCGCTCATCCTCTCCTGGTACGAGCAGAAGGCGGTCGCAATCCTGCTGACGCTCTTGCACCTCGGCATAAAGAACATGCGCCTCGGCCCGAGCCTGCCGGCATTCGTAAGCCCGGCGGTCCTCAACGTCCTGGTGGAGAAGTTCAACATCAAGCCCATAAGCACGCCGCAGGCGGACTTGAAGGCGATCCTGAATCCTGAATCCTGAATTTTGAATCCTCAATCTTGAATATCCCCCGAGGGCCACTGGAAGGTGGACTCGGGGTGTTTTTTTTATGAAGGGTGAAGGCAAAAGGGTAAATCATGAAGTCGGCCAGTTATCCCGATGTCCAGTTGTCCAACTTGACATGCTGGTATGTGCTATAAAAAGCGCTTCCAAAATTTTGCGTTCACGCTTGGCGGAACTTTACATTTCATAAGTTATGAAATGTAAAGCAACCGCGCAGTTCATAAAACCGCCAAGAGCGCCAGAAAACAGAACCGCAGATTTCGCAGATTGCACGGATTTCACAACCTGTTCCGCTATCAGGGCTTAGCGGCCCAGCAGCCTTTTCTTCAACCATCTGCCCCGCGGCTCTCAAGTCTCATTTCCTCAAGCCTCACCTCCTCGGTGCGACGTGCTAATATGTGCTTTTTCGCCCATTTTGGCCGGGGTTCGACGGCCCAAAGAGAGCCCAAATCCCCACAAAACCGCCCAAAATTCCCGAATTCCGACACATTATGTGCAGGGTCACGCAGGGCCATGTTAGTAACCTGTGGAAAACCGTGGCGCAAAGTCCGCGAGCCCGCCAGAAATATATTTCGCGGGGTTTCCACTTTTGTTCTTGACACGGGGGGACAACGGGGTATGGTTATGGTGTTCGAGGAACCAGGGAACAGTCATTGGAGAGCATGGGTGAGAATATCGGGAAACATGGTGAATGTCATCACGCAATCCGGGCTACATCTCATACATCTTGTATTGCATTATAACCTCACACGAATTTCCAGATTCCTTCCCGAATATAATAATTCCATTTTCATAACCCCACGTTCAGGGAGAATGACATGAGAAGGAAAATCGAGACAGTATTGCCCTTCGCGCTCATCGCCGCGGTAATAGTAATAACGGCGGTCTGCGCAATCCATTCCCGCTCCGCCCGCAGCGAGGAGACCGCTGGCGTATCTTACGTTGTGCCTGAGCCGCCCTACGACCCGGGTCCCTATGGAATCCCGCCGGAAGAATTGAAGCAGATGGGCGCGGTTGGCTGGGATTTTAGCAAGGTGCAGCCGCTGGTTCCCCTTAAAGACCTGCCGCCGCTGCCTCCGCCGTTCGGCACGGGCAAGCGCGTGAGGCCCGACGGCACGGTGCAGACAAGCGACGACATCCAGAGCCTGTCGCCGGAGTTGAGGCAAAAGATAGAACAACTCAAGGCGCGAAGTCTGCCCGGTTTCGAGGTTAAGGCGGAGGGCAACTGACATGAAAACTAGACATATAATGCTCTTCGTCCTTGTCTCGGCGACGGTGCTGTTAATCGGGTTTCCCAATGCCACGCGCAGAACACTCCGAGCGGATGACCCGCCGGCAGGCATAACCTGCGGCGTGTGGTTCCCGTACGTTACCAATGCATCAGGTTATGATACGGGCATTTCAATCGCTGGAGATTCCAGTTACGTAACCGGCCCTCTGCACATATATTTCTATGACCTCGCTGGTAACTGGGAGGGGGAAACAGTGGTGAACATTGGGGCGGGGCAGAACACCCAGTGGATGGCCACGGTATCGCAACTGTCGCCGGGCTTCACGGGCTCCATGCTTATTACAACATACATGTACGGTGTTCGCGCGGCGGCGATAATTCTGGATAATGGCGGCACTGGCGCTATGGCCAGCACTCCGGCAATTATCGATGATGATATCACGGGAGTAGACCAGGATGGCCGCGTAGTAAGGGAGAGCCAGCCTGCTTGGTACGGCCAGACCACGCTTGTTTTCCCGTATATAACCGGGGAAAGCGGCTTCGACACGGGTTTCGTCATCAACAATACCAGTGGCAATGAATGTGGTACCGCACGACTTTATTTCTACGATAAGCAGGGCGCGTACAAGGGGTACTATGATACCCCAAATATTCCTATTAATGGCTCCTCCGTATTCCTCCTGTCGCAGATTCAATCCAGCATTGAAGGCGAGGGCTTTCCGTCAGGCCAGGCGGCAGGCTGCGTGATAGCCGTCGCCAATTTTGAACATGCGCAGGGCTGCGAGTTCCTTCTGGTGCCAAACGGCGGCGCGGCCTCCGGCATGCCCGCGATAGTCGACAATGATATTTATCAGGTGGACGGTGGTACAGGCGAACTGCACCGCGCTGGGACGGCTGATGAGGATTCTCATACCGCCATCGTCATTCCTTATGTAACAACAAGCGCCGTGCGACAGGAAGCCACATACGTAACGCTGGCAAACACGGCCGGCGTCCTGGACGGCGTTGGCAACCTGATGAACAATACCGCGCACTTCTATCTCTACGGCCTCAACGGGAACATAAAAACCCTGAACGGAAATACTTGCTCTTGGACAGCCCAGTTGTCATCCGGCAGCCAGATGGCGACAATTTGGCTGACGCCGGGCGAGATTGCGGTGAACGGTGAGCACCAGACCGGCTATGGTGGAGGACAGGGAGAGGAGGGCCTCGGAGAGTTCCTGGGATGGATGCTTATAACGCTCGACGCACCTGTAGGAGCGTATGCGACGGCGCACGTGGGCAATTCGAACTTCAACCAGTTCGATTCATACTTGGGCGCTGTTGATGTCCATATCACCGGCGTTGACATGACGAGCGGGCACGAGGGCACAATCCTGCGGGAGTACCCTCCTACCGGCGGGCCTCCCATAGGTGAGTGGCGGTCGCCGTTCTTTTCAACAACTGCCGGCTTTGAAACGGCCGTTTTTACTGCCAACACATACAACAAAGCGGATTGGCCTGGCGGGGAGTTGAATTATGGGTATTACGGTCATTATTCAAACGGCGATCCCGTCAGTTCCTCCTCGCAGGCGTGGCCATCGGGAACGCAGGGCGTCCTGCCCGCAAGCGCCGTACTGCTCAGTACTGTGGGCTTTTCCGGCGTAGGTACTGTCACCGTTTCAACCGACGGCTACCCCGTGGGGGTCGCGATGTGTTCCGTGATCGACAATGGCGATGGCGTATTTATTGGGGAACACGCCCCCCCAGGTAACGGCGTGATCGACAATGTCGCGGATTGGGATGGGAAACCCAATCTCTTGGCCGGCGGGGATATAGATGCGGTTACCACCTTTATTAAGAGACACGATACATTCTGGGGAGAGCGAGACAATCCCCAGTTTACTACCGTCGTTTGGGTAGCGGTACCGCCTGGCTGCTCATCGGATAATTTCATAACGGACGCTGATTACTTTGCAAGTACAGGAGCGTATTATTTCAGTGTCAAAGATTCGGACAATGGACAATGGACTCACAACGGCAGAAGCGTGCTGCGGCTTTCGAAGTTAATTCTGCCGGTGATTGGTGGAGCACCCGTTAGGCGCTCTTGGTACAGAATAGGTCAGACGCATGCTGATGGCTCATACGAACTCCCTGGAGATGGGTCGGCACATATACCACTTGCCGGGTGGAATGCGACCTACCCGTATGAAACCCATGATGCGACAGCAGATGGCGAATGGTGGTCGGAACGCCTATTACCCACTTCGGCTAGGCTGCAGTTTATGATTGATGTTCTAAAAGCATGGAAGGACTCAACGGATCCCGACGATCCCGACAAACCCAAGGACTTGCAGAAGATTATCGACGCGGTCCAAGCGGCAAAGGACGATGTGGACGCCGCAGGATATTGGAATAACTGACGTGATATAGGAGGACAACCCATGAAACCAGAAACGAGGAAACGCTTGTGGATTTTTGCGACGGTCGCCTCTCTATGGCTCTGTTCGCTTTTCGTCTATCAGGTCATCGTCGCAGACCCGCGCTCCAATCTTCGCACGGCTTTCTTGCTGGAGTTCTATGTCTGCTCCGCCGCGGTCATCCTTGCAATCGCCGCGCTGATACTTCATACAAAAAAATCCCTCAAAGGGCTGATTCTCAGCCTTATTCTGCTCGGGTTGGCACTAACCTGTTTGCTGAACACACATCTGGGGACAAAACCTCCTAACACAATAAAGACCGAGGTAGAAGACATCGGAGGGGGAATCGGTTCCATGCAACTGCAATTATCGGATAATGGCGACGGGGATTTCGGGATAGTAGTAACCACCAAGCAAGAGGATGCAGACAAGATTAGAAGCGTGAGCATACATGCATCGTATAGAGACTTGCTCGGCAGATACATCAGTCACAAGGAATTTGATGTGCGATGCGACAAACCGCTTACGAACTGGGGGTGGCGTTTTCCGACTTGCTTCAGCGGAAAAGACCTGGGAATTCTGATTGCCGTGACCACCATGGACGGGAAGATTTACGAAAAGAGCGTGCAAGTCAAAACGCCAGAGAAGCCCTTCTGGTCGCGGTGATATAAATGCGGTGAAGTTTGCTGGAGGGACATCCATGCGTGTAGTGGATAAGATATTAGTAGCGCTTTGCATTCTGTCCGTTGCAGGTGTGCTCATTTGGTCAAGTGTAATCCTGCCGACATTCTATATTAGTCGCGCAGATAAAGTGCCACCCCCTTCTATCATGCCAGTGCAATGCGGGGAGAGTTTCGACATCGTTTTTGGCAGGCAACTTGGTCATGGCATGTGGTGGTTATTCAAAGGGCCGGTACTTTTGTGGATGCTGGCCGGGGTGATAGGCGTTTTTGTTTTCGGCGTCTATTTTGCAATTTCAGCACGCGGACCGCTCAGGCGCACCCTGACAGTCCTGTGTTTTTTATGTGTATGGATAATGGCGGTGCTAGTAGGCACTCATCGGTTGGTCGAGTGGTTCATGGACTAAGTCTGCCCGACCGGACGCTCGCCCCTCTCAGGCTTCACATCGTTCCGGCTAATGGGCGCAGTCTTAGCCGAAAGTTCATTGTTCTGATGTCATTGGAGGAACATCCACTGGACCATGATGACTGATTTTGGGGGACGACCTATGAAACCGGAAACAAGGAAGCGGCTGTGGATCATCGCGGCGGTGCTGTCGCTGTGGCTGTCGTCGCTTTTTGTCTGGCAGACCATCGCGGCGGACCCACGCTATACCACGACGGACGTATTGGGCTTGGAGTTCTTGCTATGTTTCCTGGCAGTTCTCGTCGGGATCGTTTCGTTGGTGCTGCACACGAGAAAATCTCTAAAAGGGTTGGTCCTCAGCATTATTATTCTTACCGCCGCAGTGGCGTGTCTCTTGAATACTCAGGTCGCCACGCTGATCATATACGGCGACTATACGACGCCTGGCACTGATATCACAATTGACGGGGTGGGGCCAGCACGATTGTTCTTTGCCGATGCTTACAGCGAGCGCACATTATTTGCTGAGCTCAGAATCGGTGCCGCTGATGTGAGCAATATCAAGGATATCAGATTGTTCGCTCGGTATGAGGATCTTCTTGGCAGGTCGATATATTGTGACGGCAATTTGAACGCAGTTGATTACAACAAGGATTGGAATTTCAAACTGCCGTCGTGTTTAAGTGGGAAGAAGATGCGGGTTTGGATTTATGTTACCACCGCCGATGGCAAACGGTATGAGACCTACCTGACCATCAAAGCCCCAAAGAAACCAATCTGGTCAAAATGACCCCTTGGCATCCGGTGGAAGAAAGCGATGGCGGCATTTTAACACGATCGGAGAAATAAACATGCGCATTTTTGACAAGATTGCAATCGTCTTATGTATCCTGTCCGTTGTCGGCGTGGTGCTTTGGTCCAGCGTGGTTTGCTGGGCTGGGTGGAACGGTGCGGCCTACAAGACCCCAGACCAACCCCCGGCGGGCTTTTGGGTTTTTGGTTCCGATTGGGCGCGGTTCCTCAATCACTGGTTCGGAAAGAACGGACTGGTATTCCGATGGATGGTGCTGGGGATGCCGGGCGTTTTTATCTTCGGGCTATATTTTTGCATTTCGAAAAGGGCTCCTCTGCGACGCGCAATGATGCTGTTGTGTTTCCTCGCCACATGGGTAATCATATTGATGAGTGCGCAATTTGTGTTGAAAGGGTTAGATCTCTGGATTATTGATTAAGGCGTGGGCTGGATATGGTCCCTTACACTACTTCGTAATCGGAATTGCGTCACAGCCGGGGGCGGCTGTGCTCCATTACATCGGCCGGGCAGCCTAGCAGCCTGCCTTCACTCATTGACTTTGACGCTGCCTTTGCCGCCGATGACGGCGCTCCCTAAGGAGGACGTGTTATGAACCGTGCAATAAAAAGACGGCTGTGGCTCATTGCGATTCTTGGTTCGTTTTGGTTGTTGTCGCTTTTCATTTTCTATGTCTGCGTAACAGACCCGCGCCATGCATCGTGGGACCCTGTGTTCTTTACGCCAGCCTTCTTTATCTTGGTGGAGTTTCCGCTTTGCGCACTCGCATTTATTCTGGGCATCGTTGCGATAATACTGCACACGCGAAAGTCGCTCGGCGGACTCGTACTCAGTCTTGCGGCAACGTTTTTGGCGGCAATATGTCTCCTCAATACGCAGTTCATTCAGATTTTCCTGTATCACCCTTCCAACGCCGAGGCGAAGATTGACGACATCGGCGGAGGTATGGGACCGGTCGAAATATTTGCTGGCTACGACAACACAGATGCCGTTTTCAGGATGGGCGTCATTACGCGGCGCGAGGATGACAGCAAAATCGAGTCCGTATATTTGTGCGCATCATATACGGATATTTTTGGACGGGTGATTAACCATTACGAATCGTTTCCCGCCTGGTACGGCACGCGAGGGCACGGGGGAACAGACTGGATATCCGAATATCCGGCTTGTTTCGCGTACAAGAACCTGCAAGTCACCATCAGCATCAGGATGCTAGGCGGAGAGGAATATTCGAAGGTCATTCCCATGCGCGTGCCCCGAGTACCGTTCTGGGTACACTAGAAGAAGAATGTTAGAGGAATATAACCGCTGATAATATTGGACACTTGACATCCGCCAAGCCAAGCAGCCCAGTTAGTTGCCTGCCTTCACTCATTCACTTTGACGCTGCCTTTGCCTCCGACGACGTCGGAGATTCGCGTGTATATCGGTTTCCAGCGGTAGTTCTTGCCGGCGTTTTCGTTGATTATGTTCACGCCGCCGTACCACGGCGCGGTCATGTACGCCTCCTGCCCGTTCACCTTGTATTTGCTTTCAAGCGTGAGGATGTAGTTCTTCAGTTTCGCTTGCAGGCCGAACTCTTTGTACGAGTAATGCTTCGCAGTCCCGATGCCCACCAGCACGTTTTGCGGCAGGTCCGTTATGCGGCCGGTGTTGATGAATGCGAAGTCGCGGATGAATTCCGGCTTGACGTACTGGTCCTCGCCCTTGACGACTTCGAGGTTGATGTCGAATTCGTCCGGCGCGCCTGCGATGCACTTGAGGCCCTTAATGTTGCCGCGCAGGGTGCCGGAGATTTCGCCGAAGCCGAACGTGTGCGAGACCGCGCGCAAACTGACGTCGTTTACATTCGCGCTGAGCATGATTCTCGCCGGGCCGTGGAACATCTTGGCCGTGCTCATGTCATACAATTCCACGCTCCCGCCGAAGGCGTTCATCGTAATCGTGCCCTTCGACGACATGTCTTCGCCGTCGATGATAAGGTTGGTCAGGCGCACGTCGGCCGTGCCGTCGATTTGCGGCCAGCCGAGCGCCGTGGTCAACTGCGCGAGGTCGAGGTTCCCGCTGAGGTCGGAGAGGCGGAACGTCGTTTCGGTGTTGCCGATTTTCGCGAGCGTCACGCCGATTATGCTGAATTTCCGCGTGGTGAGCGCTCCGCCGGGCAGGTCAAACGTGAAAGGCTCGTCGAAGGTGATGTCGTTGCCGACCATGTGGAAAGGCAGGCGCTTGTTGCGAACCTGCGCGGGGCCGGCGGCGAAGCGCGTGAACGCGATGATTCCTTCCCGCGGCGTGGTGTCGGCCGCATCCGACTCGCCCATTGAAAGGTCTATCGGGACGTCGGCGGAAACGTTCTCCGCGATGAAGTTCTTGTACGAAATGTCCGCGCCGGCAATAGCGATTCGCCCCTTGAAGCGCGGCGCGTCAAGCGGCCCGGTGACGAATATGCCGCCGGATGCGAGAGTGCCGCTCACTTTCAGGCCTTCCAGGAATTCAAACTGGCCGGAGAAATTGTCCCGCAGAAGTGTGTTGAAAAGCGTCGCGCAGTCGAGGTCTGAAACCTGCGCGAAGATATTCACCGCCGCATTTTTGCCCAGCCTCGCCGAGCCGCCGATAAGAATCTTGCCGATGGAATCAATGCTGACCGACGTGTTGCGGAAGCAGAGCGTCTTTCCGTCGTCCAGCAAATCCACCGCGCCGCTGATTTCGACCGGCTTGTCGGAGATGTCGAAAGTGAAATCGCTCTCGCCGCTGCGATAATAGTAGAGGCCGCCGCAGGAGAGCGCGGCGTCCGTGGAAATTCCGCCGCCGGGCTGACTGGCGAGGCGGACGCGGATTTTCGTGTCGCCGAGGTTCAACTGCTCGCTGTCATCCGCCGCGGAATACTTGAACGCGCTGACCGGCCCATCGCCCTGCGCGGACACCGTGAAATCTCCGCTCCAGCCGCCGTCCTTCACAAAGGCCGCCTCGCCCGTTACGTTCAGCGCTCCCGTTATTTTTGTCGCCCTGTACGATTCGGGGAACATGAAATTCGTGTCCGCCCAGAGTTTTTCCAAATCCAACTGCGGAATCGACGCGGTCATTTGAAGCGTATCGCCCTTGCGAGTGCAATGCGCGGAAATGTCCTTGAGGACTACCTGCTTTGGCGGCGCATCCGCGGCGCGGCCGGGCGCGTTTGTCAGCGTGAGCGAATTCAGCGTAAATGTAAACTCGTCGCCGGTGCCGGCAAGCGCCATCTCGGCTGTCGCGTCCCATTTCAGGAGTTCTTTGGCAAACTCTCCAGTAAGCGGCTTGGCCAGCAATACCCTCAGCGCCGCGTCGTTGTTGCGGGACTTCACGACGCATTTGATGTCGCATGCGCCGTCGCCGGTCGCGCTGTAAAGCCCGTGCGACATGGATATGCGCTCGAATTCCGCGCCGCTCAAATCAAGTTCGATGTTCCGCGCTTCCTCAAAAGCGGAACCGATTATGATTTCCGCGCCCGCGCTGCCCGTGAGGCCGGCGATTGGTTTTGCGAGGAACGGCAGGCTTGCGTCGCAGCCGTGCAGGTCCGCGTTCCACGTTATCGCGTATCTTGTAACGCCGTCGGCTTCCGCAAAGGAATTCACGAGCGCGGTGGCTTGCGCCTTGCCGTTCAAGCGCCACGCGGCCATCTCCGGCAGGAACAATCTTTGTATGACCGACCAAATCTGTTGCGATTCGACATCGCCGCCGCTTTGGAGTTTCACGTTTTGAAGCGAGCCGTCCTTCAGGCCCACCGTTCCGCTCATCGCGATTTTCCCGCCGTCGGAAAGGGTGAGCGTGGTGTCCGCCTTGAGCGCCCACTTCGCGGTATCGGCGGCGACCGTTCCGGAGACCGCGATGTTGTCAAGCGACGCGGTGTCCTCGCTGAGCGAGTACGTTGCATGCGCCGCGGCAAGGTCGCCGACCGCCGTCAACTGGCCGCCGAGGCCGCCGCTTATGTGAACGGGGCCGCTGACGCCGCTGATTGCCGCGCCGAAGCCGGAGAATGAGACGTCGCGGAGTTCGCAATCAATTTCCGTGGAAAGGTCGGGCGGCGTGCCGTGAATGCGAATATGCGGCGCGTTCATATTTCCGGAAAGCATGATGCCTTTGATGCGCGGATCGTCCGGGGCGAATAGCGCGCCCAGAATGGTTCCCGCGTTGACCTGCGACGCCGCGCAACGCACGTCCACTTGAGGCTCCGGTCCCGCAAACGAGACGAGGCTTCCGGCCGCGATGTCGAGCCTGCCCAGATTGTGCGCATCAAGATAATTGCCGGCGCTTAGGCTTATGGCGGCGGTCTTCTTCTGCGCGTCGTAGTCCACGCCGAACGACGCGTCGAGATGAATCACATCGTCAGCGTTTCCCGGCCCGCTGAAGGCGGCGCCGGTTATCGCAATCTCGGCGTGGCCGGATCCCTGCTCGCACTTCACGCTGAGACGGACGGCGCCACTCTGGATGTCAATCGCGCCGTTTCCGAGCATCTTTGCGAGACCGGCGAAGGCCCTCAAAGGCACGTCGTCGGCGGAGACATCGAGCGAAAGCGAATTGAGGAAATCGTCCGCAAGAAATCCGGCGGAGATGCTGACCGGCGAGTCCGAGCCTTCGAGGAGAATCTTGCCGTCAACCTGCGTGCGGAGGTTGCCGCCGATGTGTTTGACAATCATGCTCGGCACGTCCATTTTCGCGGGCACGCCTTCGACCACGATTTCCGCGCGGCCGTTGAGGAGCGTGAACGTCGGGATGTCGGTCTTCTTTGGGGAGCGGGGGAGTTTCCAGTCGAGTTGCCCGTCTTTCACGGCGAGCCGTACCCACAGGCCGGAGGCTTCGAGGAATGCGAAGTTCCCCGAACTTATCGAGGCGATGTCGCCGCCGATGGTGAATCGCTCCGCGGTAAGGAACGGGCCGGACTCGCCGGGATGCGTGGCGCGGAGGTTGTGAATCACCACCTGCGAGGTCGGCGTCATTTCCGCGCCGCCGATGCGGACGTTCGCGCCCAGCGCGGAGGAGAGCGAGTCTTCGATTGTCGCGTTCAGGTGTCCGCGGCGGACGAGTTCCGGCAGGACCACGAAGAAGCCGAGCGCCAGCGCGGCCACGAGCGCCCCGGCTGCAACCGGCAGGCGCCGCCTTACGAAGGATCTCCGTTTGCGTTTTTTCTCGGCCATTGTGTCAATCATCCGTACCGTTTTCGGAAATCGTAGCACACCGGCCCCTCCGTAACAAGAGGAAGGCAGTGTGGCTGGCCAATCGGACCTGTCGGACTGCGGCTATTGCAAAATCGCGCGGGCGGGGGTAATCTATGCGCGAAGTCCGCCGGGAGAAATCTCTCTTCCGCGAAAGGAGTAGAACGATGATAGAATCCACATGCCCCCATTGCGGCGGCGGCTCATCATTTCCCGACGACAAGGCCGGGTCGGAGCAGACGTGCCCGCATTGCCGGAAACCCGTGCGCCTGCCTTCCGGCGCGGTACCGGGCTTTCCGGGCGACGTGCGCAAGCCCGCCGTGTCCGCGCCCGTTTTTGAAACAGGGCCGGCAATCCAACGTCGTCCCGCCGAAGTTTTCGACGCGCGCCCTCTGCCGCCGGTCCTTAACTCCATGAGACGCCCGCCGACGGAGGAGTTGCACTTGTGCGTGTTCATGAAATGGTTCCTGCTGCTGGTCGGCTGCGTTGCGACGGCGGCGGAGATTTACGTGGGCGCGCGGTGGTATTTCGATGCGCGGCGCCTCGACGGCGCGGAGTGGAAGGAAATACTCGTGAGGCTGCTCGTGATATTCGGGACATTTTTCGGGGGCATAGCGCTGTACACGATTTTCGCCTGCCTCGGCCGCATCGTCGGCAGCCTGTACATCGTCAGCAAAAACACCGAGACGCGGAAGTAGCCGCCGCGTGGAAAGTTCTCGCTCAGTCTTCCAGGCGGTCCTGGTCGGTGTTGATGTAGGTCTTGCAGTGGGAGCAGGAATAGAACAGGTGCAGGAAGTCCCGTCCGTCGATGGTCTTTACAACCTTCCAGTCCGCGAGCATTTTCGCGCCGCACTTGCCGCACAGCGGCACCGGCCAGTAGCGCGGGACAATCTTGAAGAATACGGCGTGAAGTATGGCGATGATGCCGAAGATGATTGCCGGGCCGCTGCGCCCGATGATGGCGCTGATGACCACGCCCGCGGCGAGCCACAGGACGCACAGAAGAATGTATGACGGCGTCAGGCGGCGCATGGCGCTGATTTTCACGTCGTAAACCGTCTGCGCGTTTTCATCCCACGACCAATCGCCCATCGGGTACTTGTAATCCGTGTTCATGATTCACCGTTTCTGTTTCATTTCGGGCCAGTCTGACCAGCCGGACGGGTCGGACTTTTCGAGTTATTTGCTTTCTTCATGCCCATCGCCTTGACGGCGTTTTCTATTTCCTCGATTGTCGCGCTGTCCTCGAGGCCTGAGAGGTCGCCCAGCGGGGTGTTCTCGCAGATGGCCTTGAGCACGCGGCGGCTTTCTGCTTGAGGACCACGAACGCGGCGACGACCTTGCCCTTGAGCGAGTTCTTCACGCCGACCGCGCTCACCTCCGCGATGGCGTCGTGGCCGGAAAGAATTTCCTCGACCTCGCGCGTGCCGAGGCGCTGACCGGCGACGTGAATCACCTCGTCGGCGCGGCCCAGGAGGAAGAAGTATCCGTCCTCGTCCTCGCGCGCGTAGTCGCCGGTGAAGTACAACTGCTTTTCCGGCGCGCCGGGGCCGCTCCAGTACGCATTAATGTATTCGGCATCCGAGCCCCAAATACTTGTGAGCGCTCCGGGCGGAAGCGGCGGTTTTATGACGAGGAAGCCGCGGGTGTTGGGCGGGACGCGGTCGCCTTTGACGACGCCGAAGCGACGCATGACTCCGGCGAAGCGGTTGACGTCAACGTGGAGTTGGCCGAAGTTGATGATTTTGCTTTCGGCGGTCTCGGGGCTTTCCCAAATCAGCGCGGGGAGATATTTTTTCCCGGCGAGGACGTGGCGGTCAACGGCGTTGTAGCAGAGGTTTGTTGTTCCGCCGACGAACCAGCGGAAGAACGGCGCGCGCGAGGAGTCGAGCACGGCGTCCCATCTTTTGTGCCAGTGCAGTTTTTCGGCTTCGGCGGCCCAGAATTCTTCGGGCTTCTCGACCGAGAGTTTGTGAAGTTCTTCGTAGGTTGTCACGGGCGGCGAGACTCCGATGAGTGCTGACGAACGTTCCTTCAAAATCACATCATAATGCAATCGTCGTATCTTTTCAAGGACTGGCGGCGGAGCGCCGATGTTCGATGGAAACCGCGCCGTTTTGCGTGATTGATGCGGAACCTTCTTGCGCCGCAGGTGTTGAATGTGCATTATACGTGTGTAACCGAATCTGTTTTCTTTGCAGGAGGGACGTATGAATCTCAACGGAAAAGTTGTAATGATTATTGTTGCCGCATTGATGCTGGCGCCGATGATGGCGGTGGCGGCGGCGCCGCAGGATCCGGCGAAGGGCGGCCCGCCGACGCCGGTGATGGGGGCGAAGGTAGAAAGGCCGGCGAATCCCCTGGCCGACGTTCAGGCCTTCAAGGACGAGGTGAAACGGCATCAGGACGCGGTGAAGGCCATCAGGGAGCCGCTGAAGGCCATCCATGAGAAAATGGCCGCGGACATCAAGGCCCTGCGCGAGCAGTACTTCCCGAAGCCGGCGGAAGGCGAAAAGCGCGTGAAGCTGGACCCGGAAAAGATGCAGGAATTCATGGGCAAGGTGAAGGAACTCGTCGCGAAGTACCAGACCGACAACGACGCGACACTGAAGGATGTCGCAGGGAAGTTATTTGATGAGCGCATCCTGCACCAGACGAACATGCTGAAGATTGAAGCGGACAACAAGGACACGCTCGTCAATGCGCGGTATAAGAACCTGCTTGTTCCAAGAAAGATGTTCCAGAGGATGCGCGTGATGTTCGCGCGGCTGCACAATGCGGCAGGCCCGTCAAATGTTCCTGCGCCGACGCCTGCGCCAGCGCCGACACCTGCGCCGTAGTCTGTGAAACAGTCAGAATCCGAATGACAAGAGAACGGGGGACGCGCAAGCGTCTCCCGCTTTTTTATTTTCAGGATTGCTTTTCCCGTGGCTTCTCGCATTCTTGGGCGGGCGTTTTTGCCGGGCACTTGCGGGCGCAGAAGACGATCGTAAGGATAAATGCCGCGACGAATGCCGGGGACAATAAGACGACAAACCCGTATCTGTGGAGTTCGTAAAAAGTGGAGCATATGATGCTCACCAAAATGAGATAGGCGAGATATACCATCCATACGACCACGCATTTCTGGAACTTTGTCATTTTGAATCTCCTAAAGGAGTTGGGTGGATTATATCATGGGGCCGTTGCGATGCAAGGGCAAAAACAGGTGCATTTCAGCCTGATGGCTCTGCCTGATTGGGGGGGACAGGTTTCCCAATCACAGCCGGGGGCGGCTGTGCCACATCGACACGCGAAAAAAAGGTGAAATTTTTTAATTTTTCCCCTTGCATTTTTCCGATGAGATGTTATAATACCTTGTTACGTGGTTGAGGGTGAAACCAGACCACCGAAAGTCATGCCCCTGTCTCCGAAGAATCGGAGCATTCAGGGAGGGGCCTCTGAAGCGGACAAAGATTGCGTTGTGCTGTGTCCCTTTTCTTTTTCCAGCGGGGATTCGATTTGAGAACAAGAACCAGCGCTAGAAACCGGAGCGGTCCTTAGAGGGGGCCATTTTGCGTGTTCCGATTTCCAGCGCCGGTTCTAAAAAGACCGGCGATTTTATTGGCGAGTTAAATAGTCCGGAGTTTATGTTCTTTGACAATTGACGATTATTTCCTTGGCATCAGAAACCGTTGTTATGAGTAATGACGAGGGTTTCTATCGTGTGTGATAAGTATACTCAAGCGTAGCAGGGCCGTTGCGTCGTGCGCGCGGAAGCGCGGCACGAAGCCCTTCAACCGAGGGTCGCAATTATGGTCAAGCTACTAAGGGTGTATGGCGGATGCCTTGGCGCTAGGAGGCGACGAAGGACGTGGCAGGATGCGATAAGCCCCGGGTAGTTACCAAGCGAGCTTAGATCCGGGGATTTCCGAATGGGGTAACCCTACGGCGGATAACCGCCGTAATTGCATGCTGAATCAAATAGGCATGCAAAGCCAACGAGGCGAAGTGAAACATCTCAGTAGCCTCAGGAAAAGAAAGCGAATGCGATTTCCTAAGTAGCGGCGAGCGAACGGGAAATAGCCTAAACCTGGTGGGTGTCAAGCCTGCAAGCGTTGCTCACTGGGTGTTGCGGGACCGCGGTTCCGTTTTGCAGAACGGGAGGAAAGTTACCAAGCCTGGCTTTAGCAGAATCGTGCTGGAAAGCCGAGCCACAGAAGGTGAAAGCCCCGTACGCGAAAGGGTTCAGGCCTTTCCAAGCGGTATCCCAAGTAGCGCGATGTCCGTGAAGCTTCGCGTGAATCCGCGCAGCCCACTGCGTAAGGCTAAATACTACCTAGCGACCGATAGCGCACCAGTAGCGTGAGCGAAAGCGGTGAAAAGCACCGGGGTTGACCGGAGTGAAATAGACCTGAAACCATACACTTACAAAGCTGTCGGAGCACCATTTTGGGTGCTGGACAGTAGACACTGGAGTACCATTAGGAGCGTTCAGAAATAGCAACGTCTTATTGAGTTTGTCTAGTGTCTAGTGTCCAGCGCCCAGAGGTGTGACGGCGTGCCTTTTGCTTAATGAGCCGGGGAGTCGCTCTTTATTGCGTTGGTTAAGGCCTTAAAGGCCGGAGCCGTAGCGAAAGCGAGTGCGAAATGCGCGATTGTAGTAGGGAGCGGACGCGAAGCGTGGTGATCTAGCCATGGGCAGGCTGAAGGAGCTGTAATAGGCTCTGGAGGGCCGAACCGGTGTGTGTTGAAAAACGCTCGGATGACCTGTGGCTCGGAGCAAAAAACTAATCGAACTACGTGATAGCTCGTTCTCCTCGAAATAGCTTTAGGGCTAGCCTCGCGTAATACCTACAGGGGGTAGAGCTACTGAATGAGTTTGGGGGGCCACCAGCCTACCCTGCTCAACCAAACTCCGAATACCTGTAGCAGTACCGCGGGAGTCAGACAGCGGGGGATAAGCTTCGTTGTCGAAAGGGAAACAGCCCAGATCGTCGGCTAAGGTCCCTAATAGATACTAAGTGACTAAGGAAGTGATGTTGCTAAGACAGCTGGGATGTTGGCTTAGAGGCAGCCATCATTTAAAAAGTGCGTAACAGCTTACCAGTCGAGCAACATTGCGCCGATAATGATCGGGACTAAGTATCTAACCGAAGCCACGGGTTCATTAGAGTGCTTGCACTCTTTTGAGCGGTAGAGGAGCGTCCTGCACCGGGT
>Ga0315284_10003371_pt1 | contig 22680 bp, 10 predicted proteins | sample YL17G09_16_MG_FD_203696 | JGI IMG/M metagenome (GOLD analysis project Ga0315284, IMG submission 203696) | Sediment microbial communities from Yellowstone Lake, YNP, Wyoming, USA - YL17G09_16 | ecosystem: Environmental > Aquatic > Freshwater > Lake > Sediment | place: USA: Wyoming | collected... | reverse complement strand
GGTATCAATGTCACACAGAATACCAGCGATCCGAGCACGTTAGATGTGGAAGCTTATTACAGTCCTGTGTTCCCGTTGAACTGGATTGTTGTGACACTTAACCTGAGACAGAGTCTGTAGTCGTTGTAAACCAGGAAACAAACCACTACTTTTTAAGGAGATTGCAATATGGATCGCATAGCATTAGCAAAGAGGTTGGAGGGTCTGTCGAAGGTGTTTGCGAGTACTACGCCGTATCACAGAGACCTGAAGGCCATGGCTGAGGTTTTGTCGAAGGTTGAGGATGAGAAATTTGCGACCATATTGAGTCCGGATTTCACATCTGAGGCTAGTGGTGTAGAGTCTGCAGCACCTTCGCCATTTGGGGCTCCTAGTCTCAGACATCCAGGTACAGCTCCTAGTATTCCGGGTAGGGGCGTTATGAGAGAAGATCCTGAGATAGCTTATCAGGCTCTTATAAGTAATCCTGAAGCGACTATAGAGGATGCTCTTGCTTTCTCCCGTAAGTATCCGAATTATGCGAAGAAACCTTTGAGAGGTGTTACGCGACCAACAGAGAAACCAGTCACATCCCCAGTTACAGTTCCTGCTATGTCTGCAGAGGCGTCAGAAGAGAATACGGGTATGTTCTGGAGCAAAGAAGCCTCTGAGGCCATTCAGAATAATCTTATTCGTGATGTGTTGGGCATGAATAAGTCGATTTGCTGTGATACTAAGCGCCATCTGGAAAAGAGCCAGGTACCTGATGGTACGCATGATGGTGAGAAGGCTGCTAATTTGAAGCCTGAGCAGACTCCTAAATTGGCAGATGTGCTCGAGTCACATATAGTTGAGAAGTCGCATGGTAAGGTAAGAAAAGAGGCTTCTGCTGAAGAAGATGATAAGAAGGATGACAAGAAAGAGGAGAAGGCAGCTACTTCTGAGAAGGAAGAGTGCGACAAGCTGGAAGACAAGAAGGAAGAAAAAGAAGCTGCTGAAGCTCCTAAGTCTGAGCAGGTAAAGAAAGAGAAAGAGGAAGAGAAGCGGAAAAAGACTCTTGCTGAACTCGCAGCTAAGGCTAAGAAAGATAAAAACGCTACAGAAGAGGAAAAAGTAGCTGAAGAAATTGGTTTCGCTGAGGGTATAGAGCTTGGTGAGCCAATGGATGAGATTACTCTCGACGCTGCTGAACAGGCTAAACTGAGTCAACTTTTTGCATAGTGGATGATAGATAGAAAAGAAGGAGCTAAATTATGGCCGGACGCGATAGAGATACCTACATTCATCGGCAGGGTGTGACACCGGAGACGATGTCCATAATAAGTAGCAAGAATAAAATTTATGCTATACCGGCAGATGATGTGTCAACACTTTTTCAAATAGGTGTCATGGCGACGTTTGATCCTTCAGAGACACGTACGATAAATCCTGTTCGTGGTATAGGCTATGGGGATCATGTCGCCGAGTTGGTGCCTGGCATGACAGAGCCGATGACTATGACAGTATCTCGTACGGCACAGTACCTCTCTATGATCTATCAGGTATTTGGTTACAAGGGAGGTATTGACGGTCTGGTGAGATCGCTGCGTCATCATAAGTGGCCTTTTGATATCGTGCAGGAGGTTGTCATCAGTAACCTGGTATCTAAAGTAGACAAAGGCACAGCGGATGATATAAACAGTCAAAAAGGTTCTATTGGTGGCTCAAGCGATTTTTCCGCCATTGTGACCTATTTTGAAGGATGTTGGCTATCTGATTATAGTGCCTCTTATGCAGCGGATGCAGCTCTTGTACAAGAGAGCGTAACAGTGCACGTTACAGATATCATAGCCAATACTAGTGCCGATTATAGAGAGGGTAGCACTGATAGCGATAGTCTGTTTAATTTGAATGCTATTTCTAAGATATTAGGAGAGGTAAATCCTAATACAGCAATAGATCAAGTTCTGTCGAGCGCCGCTGCCCCTAATGGAATGACTATACAATAGTTCTGATGGTATGACTGTTGGCGGTTAGTTTTTGCAGGGATATACTCCCTGGGATTTTCAGATTTAAATAATATATCATATCTCACATCTCTATATATAAAATGAAATAAGATGGTTATAGCATATAGCCTCTTAAAATCCCCTCGTGTCTATCCCTGCCTGTTTATCGATTTTCAGCTAGTTTTTGTCACATATCCCAAACCATATCTATAAGGAGCCTCCTATGGGTCTGTCCGATGTTCTTCTGTCTATTCAGAAAAAATTTGATTTCAAGAAAACCGTAGAGATATCCGGTATCAAATTCGAGCTGGGTATCCTCACGTTTGAGGAGGAGTTGAAATCTGAGTCTTTTCCCCAGGGGGATACGGATCCTTTAGCGTATTACAATGAGACTCGTAGATATACGTTGTCTCATGCTATAAAGAGCATCAATGGAGAGGCGATCCCTGCGGTAGTAGAGACTAAGAACGGTGATAAAACAGACAAGATGCAGGGGTCTTTGTATGTGAAAGGCATACTATCTAGTTTGCCGGTTAAGATGATAGAGCAGTTGTTTGATGCGTATGTGGACCTCAAGGATGAGTTTGAGGGTATGTTGGACAAGGAGCTCAAGTACAACTGGTTCAAGACCCCAGAGCAACGAGATGAAGAGAGGAAAAATAAATCTACAGAGGCGGCTAAAGCTGAGAGTAAGTCAGCGGAGACAAAACCAGAAGATGATACTGCACCGATAAAATTTACCGAGATCCCTAAACCTGATGATGAAGATAAAAAAGCCTAAAAATGGGACTCAGCGTCGAACAGGCATACGATGAACTTGAGAGAGCTTTACTGTATGGTTTTCTTACTGTAGGGGTCTCTTACGGTGATACTCATTTCTTGTTCAAGAACATAACCGATAAAGAGTATCAAAATTTGAATCTGTATCGTAGTGAAAATGGTACAGTACCTGATTTGATGTATCATCTAGCTTTTTGTACGGTTTTCATTGGTGATAGGAATTTTTTGGAGGATAGGTTCAATAGTATACATGAGTTGATACAGATTTACATGCAGATGCCGGTATTGCTGATAGTTAAGATAAAGGATGCTATTCAGAAGTTGAACAGTGAGTATCTGGAAGTAATAAAGTTTTTGGAGGGGTTTTGCTACACGGATAGGTCTAGGTATCTTTGGAAGGTATTTGATGTTAATAGCAGGAGTAGGTACCTAGGGATATCTGGATTAGACAATGTGGGTATGAATTCGGTACAGGATAATTGGGTAGCGATAAACAGTAAATTGGATGATGAAGAGGCGTATGGCAGGGACTTGAATTTTGCTCTTTTGGTAGCCTCATCGATGAATCCTAAGGGGAGTAAAACACTATCTAAGAATTATGATGCTCATAAGAAAGAGATAGACGAGCTCAGGGAGGACATAGCGAAGTATGGGTATGATCGTAAGAGGATAGAGGAGCAGCAGAAAAAGGCTGAGTGGTCGGCACCGATAAAGGGTAAAGAGGATTTAGTACGAGAGCTATATCGGCAGATGTCTGGTAAGAAGGACAAGCATGATCTATTCATAGATAGCTGGATGAAGGAGCAGAAGGCTACTGCTGAGAGAGCTAAGGCTGCTGCGGAGGCTCGTCAGCAGGAGTTCCGAGATAAACTGAAGGACGTGGATCTCAGCACGCTAGAGCCCTCGAGGCCTATCTCTACGGCTGAGCTCAACAAGAGATTGGCTGCTAAAAAGCTGACCAGTAAGGATAAATTTGCTGGGCAGCCTATGGTGCTTGAGGATGCTGGTGAGATGAAAGAGCGGTATTTGAAAAAGATGAGTTCTACGATTATTTCTAAGAGGTAGTAACATGGCGGATATTGATCCACTTAAAACTGCAGAGGGGTTGAAGAAGCAGGTCGCTGGTCAGAAAGCTGCTACTGCGGCTGTTGGGGAGACTATTGATAAAAAAAGGCAAGAGCTAGCTATCCAAGCTCTTTTAAATAGATCTTATGAGCGCACCACAGAGGCTATTTTACGAGGGAACAGTGCTCGTAATAAAGGTGAAAAGTATCTTACTGCGATCAGTCATGCTGTTAGCAATTTAGAGCAGAGAGAAGACAAATATCTTGAAGCAATAATTAAACAAGAAAGATTATATAAGAAGAATCTAAAAGCGCATAAGGAGATGGAGAAGACAGAGAAAGATGCTCTAGGTCTACAAAAACAGTATAATGAGTTACAGGAAGAAAATAAAAAAGCTGTAAAAGAGATAAAGAGTCATTATAAAGATGATTTGAGAGCTCTTGAGAAAATGTTGTCGGTACAAGAAGAGTTCACAAAAAGTAATATTTTCTTTATAAGGAATGAAAAAGAATACAACAATGCGTTAGAAGAAAGACTTAAGGCACAAGAAAAAATACTAGCTGTTCTTAAGGAGCAGGGAGAAGAGCAGGGTGGTATCAGTGACATAGCATATCAAAGAGGAATGAGAGAAGTAAGAAGTGAGGAAAATATAGCTAAAGTCAGGAGCTCACTTAGAGATAAAGCTGTTGGAGATGAGGTTAAGAGAGAAGAGTATCGTAAAAAACTAAGAGAATATGTATCTCCTTACAAGAAAGATGAGAGAGGTGTATATCATGGGAAAGGTGGAAGATTTCTTAAACCTGAAGAACGTAAAATAGCTGCCAGATCTGAAATAGAAGCTTCTAAATTTGCTAAACAGGAAAGATTTGAGTTGACTAAGGAGCTGGGCGGTAAAGTAAAGGGACTTATGTCTGCAAAAGGTATAGGAGGTTATTTAGAGGCAGCAAAAGGTATTGGTGAGACAAGAGGTAAATTAAAAGATTTGACGAGTATCCTAGGTGGCGTTGGGAAAGGTGCGGCGGGTGCCGCCGGTATGTTTGGTATGCTCGGCACCGCGATGGAGATGCTGGGTAAGATAGGATGGATAGGGTTGTTACTGGCTGCTGTGACTATGGTAGCTAAAGCCGTGAATGCGTCCGATAAACTGATAAAGGGTCTCAATCAATCGTTCATTAAATTATACGGTCCAACCGTGTTGTTAAAAGATGTGAATAAGAGCATGTCAGAGTTTTCAGCCGCCCTTTTCGATATGAAAAGAAATTTGGAGTATGGAGTAGACAGTAAAGAGATAATAGGCATGTTCGAGGCCATGTCGGCAGGAGGGATGTCTTTGCAAGGAGTGGGTCAAAATATAAAAGGTGGGTATTATGAGGCTATTTTATCCGCTATAAAACTCAGTAAAGATTTTGGTGTGGACCTGAGTACTATGGGCGGTATGATAACAGGGCAGATGATTGATCTGAAATCTTCTATAGAGGATGTTTCGAAATCCTTTGGAGAGATGTCTTATGACGCCTCTATAGCTGGGATACAGTCTCAAAAGTTTTATGATGCTATTCTCTCTGCTACAGATGCCCTCAGTTTTTATGGTAACTATTTGTCTAGTACCTCTGCGATGCTCAAAGCCTTTACAAAAGCAGGAGCGACTAGCTTTAAAGATGCATCTAAAGAAGTGCAGGAGTTGACAGGTTTATTTGGCGGGATGAGTATTGCACAACAACGGATGTTTACACAGTGGGTGGGTGTTGATAAGATACAGAAAAGAGAAAGGGATAGAGCGGCTGAGTTAGAGAAGCAAGCAAAAGAGGATACGACACTAACTGAAGATCAAAAAAATACTAAACTAAGGCAAGCAGAATCATTACGTAGATATGCCGGTCCTGAAGGCTCACCGGCGGACGTTATGAAACTTTTTCAGGGACTTACATATTTATCAGATGAGACATTATCTATAATTCAAGAAAAACTGAATGATATGCATATAGACCTTCTTGATCCAAAAAATACAACACAAATAACACAGATGCTACAAACATTTTCTGGCATCTCTGATAAAACTGTAAGTAATATTTCAGCACAGCTAAATGAAGCTATAAAGCAGGCAGGCGTGATTAATAAGGAGATAACAACTGGGCTAAAAGACGCGGGGGACAAAACTGTAAATGACGTTGATAAACTCCTAAATGTTTATGCACAGGCTGCTAAAAGTGGCAAAAAAATAAATATGACAGATCTGGAAAACGATCTTAAAAGTATTACAGATTTAGCTGGTAATACAAGAAATGATATTATAAAGGCTGCTAAAAGCAATCTATATGCTGCTGCAGAAGCTGCGCATGCAGTTAATAAGCCTGGGGATGTTCCAGGGTCGAGGGGTTATACTGCTTCGGATGTTATACTGAGTCCGGTTCAGACTGCTGGGGGAGGGGCAGATGATGACGCTAGACAAAAAACTCTGGCTGAGCTATCTACTTCTTTTGAGAAATTGCTAGGTATCACTAAAGAGAGTGCTGTCTATATGGCGGCAAAGAAGATAAGTGATTGGACTCAGCACGAAGTAAATACCGCGATTGTAGGTACAGCTGAGAGTGCTAAAGGGATATTGGATTTTCTTAAACATAAAGAAACTAAAACAGGAGAAGAACGAGAGAAAGATCCTGTTTGGAAAGAAGCTGTAGATACACAGAAAAAAATTTATGCAAATCAGAAAAAGCAAGAAATGCTACAGGCAAGAAAGAAAGCAGCTAATGATAAACTAACTAAGGTAGAATATGAGTATTTTAAGGCATCAAAAGGCGGAAAGGAAAAAGCCGTCAAAGAAGAGAAATCTCGTGATGAAGCACAAAGATCTTATGACGATCTTCTTAAGAGCTCCGATGAGGTAGCAGGTTATATTAAAAAAGATACTGAAAAGTTGGATGTTGCTGTAAGAAAAGGTCAATATGGTGAGGTTAAAGATGAGATTGTAAGCAAGGCTGCTGAAGAAGTTGATGCAGCAATCGCAAAAAGGACAGCTGATATTAATAAGGGTATTACAGCTGTCCCTGATCCAATCATTAATACGAGAATGGCACCATTAGTACTTCCGGGTATAGTAGAAGAACTTGCAAAAAATGCTGCCAATGAAAGCGCCGACTCTAAACTTAAAGAAATTCCCGCTTTTCCAGTGAGTGAGCTTGGAAAAAAAGCAGGCATTGGTGAGACTAAGGTACCAAAAGTAGAGGACGGCATGGTCCTTACTGATGGATTAATAAAAGCCACCGCTGGAGATATTTTCGCAAATAGTACTAAAGGAGCTAAAGTTATCTCAGCGGGTATGGGACAGTTTACTAACAAGCTGCTGTCTGATACTGGTGCTGCAACTCCGGGGGCAGCTATTACGGTGCAGGTTAACATGGGTGATTTACATGAAATTCATGACGTAGATGGTTTTGTGAAGAGGATAGGTCCTGCTATGGAGCAGCTAGTACGTAGGATAGGATTTCAAGAAAATACAAGGAAATAGCTATGGCTGATCCTGATGTCATCCTAGGTAATACAAGGCTCACGGTAGCTAGTATAAATAAAGCTGAAAATGATCAATTCAGTCATTCCGATAAGGCTTACCAAGATTTTTTAAGGGGTAAAGGAGCGGCACCAGCAAGTACTACCTATGTGGCTATAGGAAAAGTTAATGATACCACTCCATCTACTTTTTTTGGGGATATAGAATCTAATCCTCCCGACAGTAAGGCCCCTCCAAATACTCCTGCGAATGTACCCGCCAGTACAGCAGTTAAAATAGAGGAGATTTCTCCTAAAGCGAATGATCCTGCTAATACTATAGATCAGTATTTCCCTAGCATTACTCCTAGGCTAACTAATCTCAATACACAGAATGGTACTCTAAATGGTAAGATAGCCGTCAGCGAAGGAATCCCTCCGTGGGAGATTCGTTCACCGCTACGCAAACTGCCTAATGAGATGCCTTTTTTCGTGGAGATGGTGGATGTAAATAATAAAGCGTGTAGTTTGCTGTTTCCAGATGATAGTGTAGTGTTGGCTCTGAGATTAGCCCCTAATCCAGATAACCTCACCATCAACTCAGGAAAGATAATCAACAAGTATAATACTATGACTAGGTGGGTGGAAGAGCACTGGAGTGATGAGATGGATACGGTGAATTTCTCAGGGAGTACGTTCTCTTTCATATCGTACCCCTCTGGAAACACAGGATCCGGGCTGTCTGTAGTGAATAGACGTGATACACAGTCATTTCAGATGCTGAAAGAGCTAGTGCGGTTTTATCGAGCCAATGGATGCATCTATCAGGATGAGAGTACGTATACATCGTATTTGCCTGTAACGTCTAATGCGGGACCGATATTACCTAGAGATGTTACACAAGTTTTTTTGGATAAATTCCCTCAATTTCAAGTGAATCATCCTAGGCAGGGGTTGATGGCAGAGAGATTGTATATACGACTGGTTTTTGATTACGTATCTTTTATAGGTTATTTTGAGTCTTTTGATGTCATAGAGGACTCTACTAAACCGTATGTGTTTACCTACAATGCTATGTTTAAGGCTGAGAAAACTACATTCGTACTAGGTTAAAACATGGATGCTGAAACTGTAGGCACAAACACTCTAAGGGTCATGCAGGCTCTAGGGGCACGCCAGGATAATGGTTCCCTATATTTTGATGATTTGACTAAATTTGATGACTACGGTAACTGGCTGTCTGCTGCCAGAATACCAGCAGATTTCATACCTTGCTCTATATCTATGATAGATTCTGTCACCAGGAAAGATAAAATGCCGTCTCTGGTGATGATGATAAACCCTAAAGATTTTACAGTGTCTCAATCATTTGTATCTAATAGCGCTAATACCAGGAAAGGGTGGATAAACACTCTGTGGGGTAATCAACAGGCTACCTTATCTGCTGCCGGTATGACTGCTGGTTTCTACTATGTGTATGCTAATGGGTTTGGAGGGATATCTAATTTTTCCAGGAAAAATAGTGTATCTTTTTTTAATTTACTGGCTATAATGACTCTGTTTAAAAATAATGGGTATTACTACATGGATGGTCAGGAGAACCCCACTCTATTTAGTAACGTAGGTAGTAGCTTGAGTAAGAGCGCTGATTTTCGAAATATGTATGATTATGTAGGTAATAGTCTAGGTGCAGGTAGTGATCTTATTACAACGGGTACCTATAATCGTGCTAATGAAAGCAGTTCTACTAGCCTCGGGGGCAGTAGAGTCATAAATGTCATGGACATTATAAAGATATCGTATGACGGGTCTGACTATATAGGTAATTTTACCACATTTTCTTTGTCTGATGTAGCTGATAATCCGTATCGCATGGAGTACAATTTTGAGTTTTCTGTGTCCATCTTTGGTAGTGATCCTAATAGTATTGATGGGCATATAGAGATGAACAACAATTCTGGTAGCGACAAGATAGTGGTCGCTATACAGGGTAGGAATACGCATTTTGACGAGACAGTGGGGATGGATGAGACTGAGCTAAAGAGCTATTTTCCCGATAAACCCATACCGGATAAATATGTAGATAAAAACTACATAGTCTCATTAACAGGTAACGTGCAAAAAGATACTATATCTCAGTTAAAAGTAGATGAGGATGTAAGACAAGATGTCTATCGAGATACTAAGGGTAATTTAACCGTAGGAGTAGGCCATTTAGTAACCCTTGCAGATAATCTGCGTTTTGGTGATACCATACCCATAGACAAAGTTAATGAGTATCTTAATCAAGATTACGCTACTGCAGAAAGAGCCGCAGCTAACGTAGTCCCTGATATAGCCAGTATGCCGGAGAATGTGCAGTGTGCCCTAGTAAATATGGCTTATAATATGGGAGGTGGAGGATTAGCTGAGTTTCATAATACGATAGCTAAGCTGAGAAGTGGAGATTATGAGGGTGCTGCTAATAATCTAGTACAAAGTAAATGGTATACTGAAACGGGTGTACGAGCAATGAGAATTGTCTACTCTATACGAAATACTGGAAAAAGTTCATCCATAGCAGGGGTTTCTGTGGCGGAAAATTCTCCGGCCACACAAACTAATGGGTCTGGTTATAATAAATAGGGCGGGTAGTATGAGGGTGCATAGAAATGTCCAGTACTAACTCAGGAATGTTCTCAGTACGAGAGTTCAACTACCGGCGTAATGTGCTACGTATAGCACCTGATGCGTTCATAACTATCAGTGATGCCCTGAACACTAGAGTAATATCTCCAGTGGAATCCGGAGGCTATAAAAATACAGATACTCGTGGAGGCATAACCAGCATAAACGTAAGCTGTGCTGTCAGCCCCGCTGGAGCCAACAGAGCTACTATAGAGGTGATAGCTCCACAGTATAAGGGCCTCCATGACGATTACTACACCACGCTACCTAACGGTGCCAGGGTGCCTATATTCACTCCTATGATGGAGATAAAGGTATATATGAAAGGCAGGTACCTGGAGCAAGAGTATAACTATGCCCCCAGGTACTACCCGGTGTTTTGGGGCATGATAGTAGGAATACAAGAAAACTATAACGCGGGCGTGTCTACTATCTCACTGACATGTGAGGATCTCCTGAGCTGGTGGAAGTATCAGAAAGTAACCCTGCAGTCGTCTGTTGTAACGATGTACTATGGGGGCGCACACCTGGACAGATTCCCGAGTACCTTTGTAAGTATGTCCCCATAGGAGATAATACTAGCACTCTTTTCTGATACTTTTTTTATGCAAAGGGATAAAGAAACTGGTAAAATAGCTCACTACAATATGGTATATCCTCAGTGGTCTAATATCTACCAAGCTCCTACAACAAGAAATCTGCAAGAAACATGGAGTTCCTTTTCTCAGAATGTTGTGGATTATTGGAATGTAAGATTTGGGTATGGCGTAACCGATTCAAAAGACCCTGCACAGTATGCTGCTAGCCTCATACAAAGTATCCCTCTGGAAATGTACGGTATGAAAGGGGCTGTGTCTACTGCTACTATAGCTGAAAGGATACAAGCTCATTTAGATCCAGATAGAGAAAGTTTAGTATACCAAGCTAATAGTTTGACCTCAGCCCCTCTGGATTATGGGATGTTGGCTAATGTACTGCCTTATGGATTGTTTGACCTGTATGGAGATGGAGCAGAACCCCAGATACTGTCAAAGTTGGAGATAGCTAGTGCTGTTTGTGAAAAAGTAAATATGGAGTTTTTCGTAGATACCAGTGGGAGTTTCGTATTTAAACCCCCTCTCTATAATCTGGACGTGGCTACGGGAGATATACGTTATTATAGGATAGGTCCGGAGGAGATAGTAAGTTTCAACGCTGGCTTTGATTCTAGTGCAGTGTTGAATTATCTGGTGGTGACTGGACCTCTGTTACAGGCTTTGAAAATGGAAGCGATAGGGTTGCACGCTGACTTTGACTCTATTAAAAAATATGGTATACGGTCAGAGACAGTCTCCGTGCCCTACGGTATGAATGGCGATCAGTTAAAGATGATAGCGGTAGCAGAGATGGGTCGCAGGAATGGGCAAGCATACACAGGTAGCCTGAGTATGCCTCTCAGACCCGAGATGAGACTGGGGTACCCGGTTTATCTGCCTCATGTAGATATGTTCTATTATGTGACAGGGATCAATCATTCGTATGCGTATGGGTCCTCTGCTACTACAGATTTGACCCTGCAGTTCAGGAGAGAGAGAATTTTTGAGGACGGTACTACTGGCCTGATTAATAGTAATGAAGGAGATGTTTTAACAGGATGCGTTTTCAGGGAGAGACTGACAGATATAGGTAAAATAGTTACAGATAATGCAGCTGCTACTACAAAAACAGAAATTAGTAAAGTAGTGGATGCTAGCACTTTTAAACATTTAGGTTTGGATCCTAATGATAAAAATTGTCAGAAAAATCTGGAAAAACTGTTGAATGAGGCTAAAGAGCAGCAGCATAAAAAACTCAATCGTACATATTCTGGGCCAGATATACTCGGATATTGGAGAATATCTAAAGCTGAAGTCAAATCAACAGCCACTACTATCACAAATCCTGATAACTCTACGGCTACGGTATCAAATGAGCTCCTGATGATCACAGACAAAACGGTGCCATATACTGATAAAAACGGCTATCGACATATAGGGGCTTTCCCGTATGGGGCTAACCTCGTAGTGATGAAGAACGGTACGACTATTGATGCAACTAATGCTGTACAGGTAGGAGCTATGCAGACTATGATACAGGTGGACGCTACGGGTACTCCGAGTACTCCGTCCTCTACACAGAGCACTACGGCAGACCAGAGTGTGCCAGGCGCTACGAGTACAGAGGGTGCGCCTCGTTTTGATCAGCCCGTTGAACTTACTCAAGAACAATATACGGCTGATTATAAAGCCAGTTATCAAAATAATCCGGGTCCAGTTAATGTTCCAACTAGACCAGCAACAACAGATGAAATGAGTAATGATGAAATAACTAAGTTGCTGAACTCGGGTCCAGAATCAATTGCTCCTGCGTATAATGCTTCGTTGAAATTTTCATCACCGACACAGCAACAAATTACTATGTAGGCGGTGACCTATGGCATGGCTACCAGGCGGAAAACCAGCGAGACTCCAAGGCAGATATATAGCCCCTGGGGAGGGTCCTACTCTCAGTCATAGGGAGCGTAAGGATATCACGTTCATAGTAGGTGATATACTCACTGTCGACCCAGAAAAAATGAAAATGACCGTGAGACTGCACGGTAAGCTGGGCGTGCTGCAAAACGTCACCATATCTCAGCCTTTTGCAGGAAACTCCAGCTTCATCATGGGCCTCCCAGAAGAAGGCTCCATGGTGGTAATGGGATACCAGGACAATCGTAGGTTCCCCATAGCATATCTCCCCAACTATACTCACGGGCTCGAAAACAGAAACGTAAAGATATGGCCAGATAACATAAATACTGCAGAAAAGAATGAGTACTTTTTTAGAGTAAAGAAACTACAGCACGGCGAAATAGCTCTGGGATCCAAAGGTGGCATAGAGATGCACCTGGGTGAGAAGTTCGTGCTGGATGATAGGTTTGGTAATAAGTTTGTATTGAAAAGCGATGAGAACTCCATCATCAGTACCGCCTGTAACCATAGTACATTCGGGAGCGGTATATGGCTCAACTCAGGTATCATAGTACGAAACTCCGTAGACGCTACCGACCTCACAGAAATCCCTAACGTTTACCGAGAAGCTCTGTCCAGAGGCATGCATAGATATGTCCTGAGACCCGGAGGACCCAACCTCGATGTAGCTCCCTACTATACGGAGTACTCCCTGGAAGTAGAGGACACAGGATACTCTCAGCAGCCTGAAAATGATATGAACGGGGACTCCAATAGGATCGCCAGAAGACCCGTGGGTATCTTTTCTATGGGTAATCTGGTAGGCAATAATCCTAACGTCTCTGGATCGTACGGTAGATTGTTGAGACCGGTACTGTTTACGGATGTGGATGATACTACTGGAGGTTTCGCACTAGAGCCGGTGTCGGGCTCGGATATAGATACATATGGTGTAGCGATAAGCTGGTTCAAGCCAGAGCGCACGAATCCTGAGGGAGGAGCTTTCTTTGGTATAGATAAAGAGGGGCATTTCTATCAGTACATACCAGCGGCTACAGGAGGCGGGCTGGGTGGTGGTAGGGCTATGTCTATCGTGGCTAGAGGCAGTAAAAAAGAGATTTGGGAGGCAGATACCAGATACGCTAACTCGTGGGATCTGAAAACTACGGGTGGAGTCCTTTGGAATATAGGATCACATGATGAAAAGGATGGGAATCCTTACTCAAATCGTAGCATGGACGTACGCACGAGTAGCTCTGTGTTTTACATGTATGGGGCATCTCTACCGGACACTCTGAAAGATTTTGATAAAGCAGATACTTACGTGAAAGATCTTCGGAACTATTTCAAGATAGAGAAGATCAGTGGTAAAGAACGTCATGAGGTACAGCATGGTAGAGAGACTATTATAGGGAGCTATGACAAGATCCGTGTAAACGGAGCTCGGGTAGAGAAAATCATGGGGGCGCATACTCTGAGTGTAGGTGCCAACATGAATATAGTAGTGGGGGATGCGTTTACTGAGAAAGTGTCTAAAGAGAAGCAAGAGGCGTTTGGTAACAGGAAAACCACTATGACTCAAGGTAGCTCGGAGCTGACAATAAAGGCTATACAGGGAGACATCAAGGAAACTATAACTATGCAGGGGGGTAGATTCACTAGTGTGAAGTTGGGGAATATACAGGAGACAGTAAAAATAGGAAATCGGACTACGAGTATCACTACGGGTAGTCATAGTGTACAGACCAAGCTCGGTGATCTGAAGATGAATACCAAGTCAGGTCAGGTAGCCATGCAGACTAAAACGGGGTCTGTAGGAGTGAAAGCCTCTTTGAATATAGATATTAAAACTATGGTAGCGTCCAATGTGAATTTGACAGGTGGGACTTTAAATATCAAGGGTAAGACGAGTGCTACCACCGGAATAGTAACAGGAAAGACTCACCAAGATTATATTACAGGGTCCTATCTTGGGAAATCTCAAACAGTTACGGCTACAGCATAATGGCACTATCCTCTGGTGGAATAGCTAATAACATATACGCGCAGTTCATGCGTAGTCGTCTCACTGGTAGAAATAACATAGACCTGGCTAATGCTGTAGGTATGGCCACGTATATGTTTGTTACTACACCAAACATAGTAACTTGTACATTAAGCGGGACAATGGGACCCATAGGCAACATAAATAGCATAGTGACCCTGGGGATAGTCCCAGCAGGTATAAGCGGCCTAATGATGGGACAAGCCGCATCGAAAAGACTAACAGGTAGGAGTATTTCTACTATTTTTGATGCAGCATCGTTAGGGCTGATGATCTCTCTGGTAGGGTTGACTTTATCAGGCACCGCTGCGGGGATAGGAGTAGGGACAGGTACTGGTACTTTTTCTGCAGCTGTTACAGACATTATGTCAAACATACTACTGAGCCAGGAAGTTTCGAAATATCTAAAAGGAAGAAATAATGTAGATTTGGCTAACTGCATAGCTTTTGGTCTCGTAAATCATATAAAATCTGCTCCTAAAATAACCGTGGCAGTAACAGGAGCTATAGCGCCAGTGGCTCCTACAGGACCTATAGCGGTTGTGAGCGTGCCCTCTGTTTTCACAAAGATCAGCTGAGACAGGATGTGACATGGGATCCGAGATTTTTAAACTGAACTCCCTGTACATGGACGATACCGTCGTCCGTGGGTCTCGCTTGAGCATTAAAAATGCCAAAGAGACCAAGACAGTAATAGTCAACCCCGGAGACAACCCTCAGATAAAAACAGGGGAGACTGGGGTCAATGCGGAGTATCTGATACAGGCATCTCTGTCCGCCAACGATCTCAAAGGTGTCGGTACGTTCACGAATAATAGCGACATAGTGACCGCGTACTCAGGCCCTCAGGATGTGAGACACGGTGATATAGTCAGGCTGGACTCAGATATAGCTTTCTATACAGTCACAGGGATGCAGGGTACGAACATCTATCTGACCAGCAAGTTTATCAAACCTACCGGTACCGAGGACGTCCAGTCTGGTCCCACTACAGTCAGGAAAGTAAAACTGGATAGCGTACAGTATGAAACTGTAAAAAATCCTGATCTCAGTAATCACATTTATTATGATAGAAATAACTCTGCTTGGGGTATCACAGGCATAAATCCTACAGGGCCTATCACTGCCCCGAGCAAAGTGACACCCTACATGGGTGAGACTGGCATGCATCTACAGTTTCTGTCTGGAACGCAGGCATCCAAACCAGACCTCCTCACTGTAGGCACAGTCTATAAAACAATCGTAGACAATAATACGTCCCCCGTCAGAGAGGTTAGTCTCAGTCCTCTCCCCTATCCTCATACTAGCCTAAAAGTTTTTATAGGCAAGTCTGGCGGTACGGTAGTACAAAAGACGGAGTATGAGGACTACGCTGTAAACTATAGCCAAAACCCTGATTTTGTGCACCCGATACCGCCTTACGAGGATCGTCAGGGAGCGTACATAAAGTTCCTGGATAAACTGACTGATGAGGTACAGGTACCCGCGATAGACGCTACATTTGAGGGAAACATCTCTATCACCAGGAGTACCTCTCACAACAACGTAAATCTGACGCAGCCGATCAGTAATATAGTCCCTACAGATACGTTTGTCATGGACGTAGGTGGAATCCAGAAGAAAGGCAATTTCGAATATATCCCTGATTTTGGTGCGGGTATCGTACGATTCGTGAAGCACAAGAACTCCGAGCCCCTGATAGAGTCTATAGCCTACACCCAGGATCTCATGTGGGATGGTATGAGTGTGATAAAGGGTGTGGGTATCTCAGGGGTCCAGGATATGAAAAACCTGGTCATACAGCCTATAAAGGGCTTGGCGGGTATCACTGGGATGGTGTATTATGAAGACAATGCCCAAAATGACCTGGTGAGAAATGTAGACTACGTACTCAATGATGAAGCAGGTGTCATCAGTCTGACGGCTCCCCTGAAGGATACAGAGTCTGTTTTAGTCTCATACTACGTAGAGGGTAATGACGTATCCTCAGAAAAGATCTCTCTGGATAACATGCGAGTGAGTGAGTATCCCGTACTCAACGGTACTGTTGTAATAACCGAGCAGTATACCTCTACGATAGATAACAAGCAGGTCACCTCTACGAGAGTGCTGATAGAGGGACAGGACTATACTTTCTCGTATATCACGGGTAGGATCACGCTCATCAGTATCTCTGGGGATGAGGAGATAGTGTCTCTCCAAGCGAGCTATACTCCTATGGCTCAGATAAATGTGATATTACAGCCGGTATCTGGACAGACCCTGCTATACAGGATGACCATAGTAGATGATGTCCTGAAGGTGATAAATCCTGAGAAACTCGTGTTTCAGATCAATAATCCTGTGGTATCTATACCTACCAAGGCTACTTTCCCGGACCCTGTGACCAACTCTAATTATACGTTCTCTGGGACGGTACTCCCAAAAAGTTTGCTATGGGTCAGGGATATGACAGGTACTGTAAACTACGGGGTGACTGGGTACACATATGATGATGTGAAAGATGTGCCTCGACAGCTGACGTTGGACCCGTCGCATAGTAAACAGATCCCAAATATAGCGGACACTATCGTAGCTACGTATAGTTTTGAGTCAGAGCTGCTGCCGTACGCCCCGATACAGGTGATCAATACGATTTTCAATGCGGGGGACAACTACATTTTAATAGAGGGATTCGACAGGACTGATGTACTCAAAGCGGGCATGACCCTCCGCATAGACAATTACGATCCAGAGCACACGCTCTATTACAAGATACAGTCTGTCACGTATACCTACGGGAATACCCTTATCACGTTCTACGGGACGTTTCCTGAGACTATCATCAACCCCACGTTTTATCTGTTTGATGATAACATAGTATGGACTGCTCTCCCCGCCGTCACAATAGCAGACACCTCTACGCCGGTACTGTCAGAGTCTATAGTCTTGACAGGGGACCCTCTCCACGTAAAACAGGGCATAAAGAAAGATAGCCTGATACTGGTAAATGATGAGCAGATCTACACAGTGACGTCCGTGGTCACGTCGGGTAAGCAGTCTACTATAGGGATATTCCCGTCACTACTGCAGCCTATCACTGGCAGCATAAAGTACTCGGCGCTCCCGGTACATAATACGGGGGATACAAATCTGCGTGCACAGTATCATATCATGCAGGATCCTACGCAGCCTGCGTTTACGTTGAGTTATCAGGCTCCGTCTGGGTTTGAGGGTAGTGCTAAAATTCTGGTCGACAAGAGTAAAATAGTCCTCACAGAGTCTATCCGCGGGATAACGAATCCTCAGTCATATACGTATCAGTTGTCGGATTACTCTGACATATACTCTCTGGCTAAAGCGATACAGGCTACGCCGTCTACCTATAGGGTGAATGTGCCCCTGGCTAATGTGCCGGATTACAATCCATTCACTATATATCCTACGGGTAACATAGAGGATGATTACTATCTCTCTCCTGGGGCATGGAGTACGAGTACGATCATACCGTTTGAGGATGCCACCCCACTCGGGTTACCGTATACGTTCAGGATCGTGCCAGAGCTCTTTAAATGGTCTTTACTGCAGGCATCCGTGAATCAGGGATATTTCAGGGTGGTACACGCTGATCGGACAAAGTACTTTGCCGCGGGGCAGTTACTGGCGTTCAGGGATAGGATATACGGTGATTTGTATTTCTATCAGGTGACTGGTACAGCACTGGTACCAAATTTAAAAGATGCTACGATCAAAGATACTCAGGTATCGCTGTCGGATACTTTCAGGAAGAATCTCCTCAACCCTACTGTCTACAAGTATGACGCTATATCCTGGATGAGTGCTAGTAGCGCTATCGCGAGCATAGATTACAAAAATTCTACGATTACTTTTGCTAGTACTCCTCAGAATAATATGAGGACGAGTACCATGCTACGTATAAAGGGCTCGTATATCTATCAGATAAAGAGTATGACTGTGGACTCTGGTAGCTATACTGTCACGCTGTCTCCCGTGATAGACACTCATGTAAAGATGGAGACGTATAGTGGGTATGTAGAGCAGAGCACCGTCCCTGTGTATCTGGATGACCCGGGTCCTCAGCCGTACATATCGATACAGTATACGGCTCCTGTGGGGCACACGGGGACAGCTACTGTAAAAATTGACGCTACCAAGATCACGCTCACGGAGACCCTGGATAATTTCAATGTAAAGCCTGTGCATCTTGCTTTTGCTGACTATACGGATATAGGGGCACTCGTCACAGCGATACAGGCTATACCTACTGCTATAGGTGGTTTTACTCCGTACACAGTCACGATACCAGAGGTTTTTGCCCCCTCTTTCGTAGGGGATGGTTTTAAAAACTATAGGTTGAGTCCTACTATAGGCAGGGGTATGACCCTACCCGCTACTATACAGGTGACGGTGTCTTCCCTATCTATAGCCTATACGGCCCCTACGGGTCATGTGGGGTCTGCAACCATAAAGGTACTGCCTACAGAGGTGGTGCTGACAGAGACTATCGTAGCCTACAAAGACGGTCAGGATGTTTCTCATGAGGAGCGTCGAGCTTACTCGAGTGCTCAGAGTTTGGTAGATTTCGCTACGAGAGTGATTCCTGGAGTGCCTTCATTGGTATCGCCGACTGTACACTCCTACTCCTGTACGCCTTTAAATACTGATCTTTTCGGGGCTGGGCTGTGGGGGAGTACGCATGTGGTCTCGTACTCCGCCGAGGCTGTAGAGGCTCCTACAAAGGTTTTTGGTACTGAGGACGGGGCTCATTGGTATACTGTTGGGGTTTTGAATGAGCGTAGTCTGGTGGCTGGTACGGATTATGAGATTAGTACGGGGACTATAGATCTCACGGATGCGGTAGTGCCTTTGGACAGGTACAGGTTGAATTATATGGGTCTGTGGAATCTGGCGGAGTATGAGGGGTCTGCGATTACGTGCACGTGCAGGTATTTCTCTGAGTTGCCTACGGGATCCAGGGTAGACGTGTATCTGGATTATCTGAATATAGACCAGTTTTACTTTCAGAAGCTGACTGAGAGAAAATTCTCGCAGTTGGTGGTGATACCTCAGATATCGGATATTCTGGATCAGATGGGTAGTGGTGGGCAGAGTAGTGATAGTGGTGCGAACAATAACACTACCCCTAACTGGCAGGGTGGCGTAGCGGATCTGTACTATTTGCTTAGGGATGAGCAGATAAAGATGCAGTTGTACCTCAGGTTTTACCAGTGGTACAAAGAGAGGCTACGGGATTTGTCTGCGGAGTTGCAGCTCATGGTGGGATTTAAGTTTGCTCACAGTAACGCTCTGGGGTTGGATCCTGATGGAAACTACACTCTGGATGATGAATATGTAGAGACCAATGATTACACGCTCACTTCGGATGACGATATTGGTCAGATAGTCAATGGTTTCTCTAAATTTTTTCCTGTAGGGTATAGTGATGCTGCTCCTAAATACTACGATCGGTTTGGGGCGCAGTATCTGTCTTATAATGATGTGTATTGTTGCAATATTACCTGGACCAATCCTGTTACGGGCGTAGAGACAGTGGGTATAGTAAAATCTGAGATACCGTATTGGGGTGTGGGGCTTGATTTCAAGGTGTGGTCTGACGATAGTGTGGGTGATGGTGGTATAGGTGTAGGGAAGTATCAGGTAGACGTGCCGTCGGCGGACAGGACATTTGATGCTAATACCTATACTTTTTTGAAAAGGGTATCGGTAGGGGATAGTATACAGTTGAGTACGGCTCAGGATTCTATACAGATAGCTCAGATAGTGTCTCCGGTGGGAAAAAACTACGAGTATTTGATTTTGGCGTCACCGTTTACTACGGGTAAGAAGACTAAGAAGCGCCGTAAAGGTATCAAGACATATGACATACACCTTGTGCAAGAGACGCGTCCTGGTCGGGACCACACTAGACTAGTGTCTGTTCTTAAAAAGGGTAACCCTTATTCTCGTACTTTTGAAACTGCTAAATATCACTCATTTGATGACAACATAACTCCTGATGATTTGTTGGACTCTTTACCTCCGGACGGATTCAATATCTATGTGCAGCGCCAGCAGATAGAGAGCTTTCCTATGTCGGATGATTACGGGAGTCTGGGAGCGTCCGCGTATGGGGAGCATATAGACGGGCACATCACGAACTCACGCCGTATCAAAAAGCCTATGTTGAAGGCTTTGTTGGCGTTATTGTTTCCATTCGCACCCACAGATCTCATACCAGAGCCTACAAAAAAGTTTAAAGTACAGGTAAAGAAAGACTCTGAGTCAGGGTGGGTGGATCTGGATAACGGGGAAATTGATCTTAGTAAGCTCACGTTCAAAGAGGTGCGTAATGTAGATGACACGATGGATGCTTTGAGATTTGATTTCACATTAAAAGCAGTTATTCCTCCGATTCCTCCACCTGCTGTTCCTTCTACTATTCGCCCTAAATACATATATGAGATAACAGAAGAGGATAGTAAAGGGTTTCATATAAATTTCTGTCTGAGTTTTGAGAATATCTATGATGCGAACACAAAGGGTGGATACTATCAGGGGATCGTATTCAGGGCTAAGAATAAGGAGTGGTGGTTTAAGATAGTTAACGGAGATGGGGACAACAATCAGGCTATAGTAGGGGACTATGGATTTGACCCAGCTAATGAATATAGGAATTTCTTTGATCCTGACTGTATGTATAAACGGATACTCATAGAGAAACAGGCATGGCAGACAGAAGAGCTCATATTGAAAGATCTATATGATCATAGTGATAAGATAGCGCGTGCATTCGATCAAGGTAATCTAAACGTTACAAATAGCACGTATCAGGGGTATTTGGCCAGGCTTTCTGTAGGTACTGCTCCAGGTGTATCTGACGTTTTGATGACACGTATCCCCGTTTACGAGAAACAACTGGCATTTCTAATAAACACACAGGGGCCTGTGTATCAGACCCTGTATCCCGACTATGTGCACCCAGAAAACGTAGCCTCCTCTGCTATTGCTACGACGTTTCAAAAGACTTCTATAGCCTGGAATACGTATAAGGGGGCATGGGATACGGAGCAGTTCTTTAAGGGTTTAAACAACGAGAATAATAATACATGGAGGACAGAATACGTAAGGTGGGTCCTGGGGCTCGAGCCTGGGCTGGTCTATCAAAAAGATGCCAAGCAGATGTACGAGCAGAATACAGGTACTATCACTGTAGGTCTGAAAGAGTTGCTTGCGTTGAAAATAGGGCTGGTAACGGGTGGGTCACACTACTGCAAAAGTGCTACTGTGACGGTATACAGTGACTACTCTGGTAAACACATACGGATCGACTGCTCTATTGTAGAGGCCGCTAACCTTTTAGCAGCTCCTACAGATTTACCAATACGTTTCGATCTGAAGAAAACAGCGGATTCGTATAAAGATTTGGATGAGGTGACCAACGACATAAACGTCTATAGGTATCCTAATGCTGCCGGGTCTCAGTTGTTCTCGTGCTCTAACGTGTTCCCGTATTACGAGAATTTTGTAGTCTCTAATATGACTGGGGTATCTGGTGTAGCGATAGACCCCGTCCAGGGAGTGGCCCTGACAGTGACCTCTGTACCGGATCATAGGGACTCCGATCCTCGCGTGCTATTCCTGAATAGGGGTATAGAGGATAGGGTGTACACCCATGGTATCCGTGATGTACCAGGATTCGCTCTGACGTACCTGGGAGATTACTATACCTATAGCACAGAGAGATCTGCACTACTCATTACTACTTTACCAGGTACGTATGTGGGAGGGTTGTCTTTCCGTGTGTCTTTAGACGGTAGTGGGAACAGGACCTTGACACTGAATTTTAGAATTTCGAATACTAGTACAGATATACCGATTGAGTTTCCTCTATATGACTATGTAGCGGGAGCTTATATAACTCTACAGGCGTTGATCGATAACATCAATAAATTCGCTTTCCAAGGCGGCTACCCTATTTTCGGTGCTGAGTTGAAGTATGATGTGGCTCCCTACGGGGCACTGTCCGCTGAATACTTGAGTACGAACGATACGTTTATAAATGGTGTTTCTGTTGGGGGTGGGTGGGAATTTATATGCACGCTCTACTCGCATGTATCTAACGATTTGGATGTAATAGACACGGATATAAATCAGAGTCAGTATAGGGTGTACTATGACACTGATTTCACTAAAAAAATGGAGA
>Ga0315284_10003370_pt1 | contig 22685 bp, 9 predicted proteins | sample YL17G09_16_MG_FD_203696 | JGI IMG/M metagenome (GOLD analysis project Ga0315284, IMG submission 203696) | Sediment microbial communities from Yellowstone Lake, YNP, Wyoming, USA - YL17G09_16 | ecosystem: Environmental > Aquatic > Freshwater > Lake > Sediment | place: USA: Wyoming | collected... | reverse complement strand
TGGGGGTGGCGGTGTGGTGCTGGTAGGGCTGCACGGTGTCGAAGTAGGAGCCTTCACGCTCAGAGAAGCGGTCCTGGCCGTTAAGCTGGAGCTTGGCGGTGACGACGGGGTTGTTGCCCCAGCAGTGAAGGAGGAGGGCGGTCTCGGCGAGGACGAAGGCGCCGGCATCGGAGACGCCGGAGTTCATAAGGTCGCCTACATTTGTTGCGGAACCGTGGTAGAACTCGCCGCCAGGGCCGGCAAAGTCGGGAGCGGTGTACCAAATGGCGTTAGTAGGGGGGACATTGGTGGAGGTTGGAATGCCGTTCCACCAACCAGGGCCGGCCTCATCAATAGCACCAGCATCGTGGAACATGTTGTTGCTGATGAAGGACTGGGAGGTGAGGGCGGTGGCTTCCTTGCCGCCGAAGGCGTGGATGGCATTGGGGAGGGCATCCACGGCGTCGGTGTAGTTGAAGGGCTGGGCACCGAGGAGGTTGTAGAGGAGCTGACCGCACTCCAGGGAAGAGCAGTAGTCGACGTTGCTGTCGGGCTGGACGATCCAGATGAGCTCCTTAACGGGGTGGTTGAAGTTGAGCTTGATCTTGTTGGAGGAGGAACCGACGGACTCGTCACCGGTGAACTGGAGCTGCTCAATGAGGTACTCGTGGGGGTTCTGGGCCATGCGCCTGCGCTCGTCGGTGTCCAAGAAGACGTAGTCAACGTAGAGGGAGGCGGCAACGAGGGACTGGTTGTAAGCTGTGACGACCTTGCCACCGGCAGAGGTGCGCTGGCCGGCACCGCAGGACAGGGAGCCGACGGCCCACAAGCACTCGTCAATGGGGCGGATATCAAGGTTGATCTTGACCTCGTGGTACTGGAGGGCGATGAGGGGGAGGGCAAGGCCGGGGTTGCGGCAGTACCAGAACTGGAAGGGGACGTAGAGGGTGGTCTCGGGGAGGGCGTTGCGGGGAGCGCACACCTGGCGGGGGGCGGTGGCCTGGCAAGGGCCGTCAACATCGTTAAAAGAGGGGTCGGTGATGTAAGTCAACTGGGTGGTGTTGCCGATCATGGCAAAGTAGCCGGAGCGCTGGTCCACGGTCAGGGTGAGCTGGTTCCAGATGTGCATCCAATCGCCGTACTGGCGATCAATGCGCTGGCCACCGATCTCAACCTCCACCTGGGAGACGATCTGCTCGCCGGGGAAGTCAAGCCAACGGGCATAAACACCGTCCTGAGAGGAGCCCTTCATCTGCTGGTTGATCTCGGGGAGAGTGACCTGCAGGTAAGTGCGGTAAGCCAAATCACCGTTGCGGGAAATGGTGCAAGTGACGCGGCGACCGAAGTCGGCCTGGCCGTTGAAGGTCTGCTCAATGGACTCCATGGCAAAGTTGGTGTGGCGCTTGTAGGAAACCTTCCAGAAGGTGATCTGGGGGTTGCCAGTCAAGTAAACGTCTTGGGCGCCATAGGCGACAAGTTGCATTAATCCTCCTCCCATTTTTGTTGTTGTTGGTTATAATATGCCTAAAGAAAAAAAAATCGGAAAAACAAATGAATTAAACTTAAGCATTTGTTTTGTGTTTTGAATAAAGTTTCATGGTTTGATGCACTTCGCAGAACGACGCTATGACTCCAAACTAAGGTTGTTTTTCATGAACTGTGTCAGATACTCGTCGTCTTCATACATTTTGTACTGCCCGTTGTGTTTTTTTGCAAACACGTAATTGTTGCATGCGCTGGATTCATTGGACGTGCTGTATTTCTTAATATTCCATCCGCCTTCCAGTGCGTTGTGCAAAAAGGTCATCAATTGAATTTGCTTAAGTTCTTGATCGGGGAACGCCGTCGCATGGTTCATCACCATTGTCAAATATTCGGAAGTGTAAGTGAGCTTAGCTCCGCCCCGTTGTTTCAAAATATACACGTTGTTCCGTTTTTTTATGCTCCATCGTTGTTCTAACAGTTTGAAAAAAAATGACATTTGAACCAGCGCATCTTCCGACAACGACGATTGAATGATGCGGTGCGGTTGCGGTTGCGGTTGCGACATTATGTACCGAACTTGAATTCCTAAATATTATTAAAATGATAAATAATATGTGATTAACATTACGCTAAATAATATATTAAATATACCAACTGCACTAATTCATTGTTTCCTTGTTTCCTTGTTTCCTTGCTCAAATGGCGCCTCCAAACAACTCGTTCAAGCAAAAAACCAACAAGAAAATCGTGCTGGATGAAAAGAGCATCGTGACCCTGGACAGCAAGCACCGAGAGCATCAATCCAAAATTGCAAAGCTGAAGTCGGACACCATCCCCCGACTCGTCAAAGAAAAGCGGGCGTTGAAACAGCAGCTGCTCACATCCCCGCCGAATGCCGTTGATTTGCAGGAACGGCTGGATGAGCTGCGTGCCACCATTCGTGACCACAATAAGGAGTGCAAAAATTACTACTTGGACAACAACGAAATCATATTTGATTACTTTGAAAACAAGCAGCAAATATGCAACGGGAACAACAAGACCAAAATCTTGAACGATTTTTTTCGCGTGGAGTGCGTGTCCAAGGAAGACGAGCTGAAGCGCGTGAACCAGAGCAACGTGCAGCGGTACTTGACCAATCTGGACCCGTCCTACATTGACATCAGCAAGTACGTGTTCGCGACCGACGTGTGCAAATTCTGCCACGCCGGCGAAATGATTCCCGTTGACAACGAGGGCATCATGGTGTGCAACAACTGCTCCATCCACGTGAGCTACCTGGTGGAGAACGAGAAGCCGTCGTACAAGGAGCCGCCCAAGGAGGCGTGTTTTTACGCTTATAAGCGCATCAACCACTTCAAAGAAATTCTGGCGCAGTTTCAGGCCAAGGAAACCACGCAGATTCCACCTGATGTCCTGGAAAACATAAAGCATCAGATTAAAAAGGAGAGAATTGACTTGCACACGCAGCTGACCGACAAAAAGGCAAAGGAAATTCTGAAGAAGCTGGGATACAACAAGTACTACGAGCACATCCCGTTCATCAAGGAGAAGCTGGGTATCAAGCCGCCCGTCATGTCGCCCGAACTGGAGGAAACGCTGTGCAACCTGTTCATGGAAATTCAGGGGCCGTACGCTAAATTCTGCCCGGAAGACCGCGTCAACTTCCTTAATTATTATTACACCGTGTATAAACTGTGCGAGCTGCTGAACCAGCGCGAGTTCCTCTCGTACTTTCCCATGCTCAAGGACCGAGAGAAACGCATTGAACAGGACGAAATATGGAAGAAGATCTGCGAGGAGCTGAACTGGGAGTTCATTCCTACGATCTAGAATCAGAAAACCTACGGTTTTCCGAACCTTTCCCTTTTTTATAATGTTGGAATGTGAGTCAGGATTTAAGGGAAAGGTTCGGAAAACCGTAGGTTTTCTGATTCTAGTGTCTCCTAGACTTCGTCTTCCGGGACTTCTTGGAGTGCTTCTTGGACTTTTTGGAGTGCTTACTGGCACGACGACCGCCGCCATCTGAACACTTATTATCCCTAAGGAACTGTTTGTACGTTTCAATGTCTACTGAATGGTCTGATGAAGTACCGCCATTTTTATATTCCGAAGTTAGCTCGTCCATCATTTTAAGGTGTTTTCTAACACGTGCACAATAATGTTCTTTTGTAAAATCTGTTTTGCCGTAGGGGGTTAACTCTTCTTCTTTGTCAATGCGAGCTTCACGCTCCTGAAAACGGCGATCCTCAGCGTTCATCTGAAAAATATGGAATAATTAATGAAATTAATTTGTTATAAAATTGCATTATATAATTATTTTATTAATGCAATTTCTCTCTTATTATACTTGTTGAAAACGCTCAATGCGTCTTAAACCTTGAGCACGTTGCCGGGGAAGCCGACGAGGTTGGCGCCGATGCCGAATCCAGCACCGCTGCGTGCCGACACGGCCAGGGTGGGCACGTAGGTGTCCAGAATGCTAAAGGTGGCAGCGGCAACAAGGGCAATGAGACCGATTTCATCCAGGTTCAGCTTGCGCTGGGGAATGGAGTAAGCGGCAAGGGCGACCAGCGCGCCTTCCACCAAATACTTAATGGCGCGTTTGACCAACTCGCCTAAATCAAGAACGCCGCCGATCATTTTGTTTGTTTGTGTGATTTGTAGATTATATAATGCATCAAGAAAAAAATAAATATTTATCAGTTTAATTGCTATACCAATTTATCTAATATTTATTTTTCTAAGTAATTTTTAATTATTTGCATTGTCTGCGACATGATTTGCGATTATATTTACGCTTAGATTTGCACTTAGATTTACGCTTAGATTTACCACCGAAGTCACTACGGCGCAGTTCTGGAAATACGCGATTCAGTAAGAGATTATGTTGATAAGTGGCCTCGCACTCAGCCTCTAGTCGTAGTTGTTCTAGTCGTAGTTGTTCTAGTCGTAGTTGTTCTCGTTGTTCTCGTTCTCGTTGTTCTCGTTCTCGTTGTTCTCGTTCTCGTTGTTCTCGTTCTCGTTGTTCTCGTTCTCGTTGTTCTCGTTGTTGTTGTTCTTCATGTGTTAAACTTGTGTACCCTCGTCCCATGTTATGTATTTGAATCGGTTATATCCTTCGTTTATAAAAAATAAATTAGTTTGAATTTAATACAATTGTTCAAAAATGGGCTTAGAATCAAACCCGAAATATTAAACACGTTGCACATAACTAAATCAATGACCGATCACACATCATCATGCCCGCCGAATGGCGTGACACTGCAGAAGCTGCCCGACGGCACCGTGAACCCTAAATACGTGGACTTGCTGGACGAGGACAAGCCCATTGCGGGCCAGAAGTTCGCGTGCCTGTCGTTCATTTCGCCCGAACACATCATCAAGCAGCGCGAGCACTTCTTATTCCAAAAGTTTGTGGAGCACTGGGACATCCACAAATCCACCGACAAGTTTCTGCAGTTCCTAAATTTCGTGTCCTACAAGTACGGCGTCAAGTTTGACAAGCTGACCGAGGACTTCCAGCAGTTCAAGGAGTCCGAGAAGGAGCTCATTGCAAAGACCGACATTGTGGACGACTACAAGTCGTTCTTGGACATGAACGAGGAGCGGCTGGACGAGGAGTTTGGCGCGAAGCACGAGTTCCAGACGTCGGTGCGCGGCCTCAAGGTGCGCGGCGTGTTCCCCTCGCAGAAGGAAGCCGAGCTGCGCTGCAAGATGCTGCGCGAGGTGGACCCGCATCACGACGTGTTTGTGGGTCCCGTGGGGCTCTGGGTGCCCTTCCATCCCGAGGCGTACAAGACGGGGCGCGTGGAGTACATGGAGGACACGCTGAACCAGCTGATGAGCGACAAGAAAAAGAACGAGGAGCAGGCGAAGTCGGAGTTTGACAAGCGCGTGAAGGAAGCCAAGCAGAAGGCGATTGACGAGAACAAGGCTCTGGCGGCGAAGAGCGGCAACAAGTTGACGCAGACGCTGAACGAGCAGGGCGAGCTGGTGGGCGTGTCTCAAACCGCCGGATCCGATTTTGCGGTGGATCCCGAGCCGGCCGATGGCTCCGATCTGAATGCGAGCGACATTCGCAACCAGTTGTTCAACACGGAGAACGTGGTGCTCAATCCGGATCAGTCGGATCGCGGGTTGTCGTCACTCACGCACCCGCCGCATCATACCCAAGACCAGAATCAGATCATGGAACAAGTGGATTGATGCAAATCACAAATAATTTAATCGCAATGGTGAAACAATGAAACGATTAAATCATTTTTTTAATGCAACCTCTCGGTCATCCGTTTAGTTCGGGTCAAGGGGGGCCAAGTAGTACGATTCGTATTTCTTTGCAACCACTTCAACCGATTTCATGATGATGGAGGGAACAAACCCGTCTTTGCTGGTCATGTTGATGTCCAGGGTGATAGAGGTCAAACTATAAACACTGGGGGTGGCACCGGCGGGTTTAAGGGCATCAATCTGGGCTTGTGTTAGTGTTGTTATCATATTGATGCCTTGATATCCGCGAGCAATGGGAGGGTAAGTGAATGGACCCATGTTGCTGGTGCGTGAGCGCAACCCGCTCACAGTCTCCTGTCCGCTCCTTTGTCTAAAGATATTGGTTCCTGCTATACTGTTAGCAGTTCCGGCGTTGCCATTGGCGAGTTTCCCTGCAAGCAATGGAAGCAAATCAGCGTTGTTATCAAACGGGCAAATCAACTGCACGTGCGTGTTGGTGAAGTCAAATGGAACCGTTTCACCTAAGAAATTCACAGTGTCTACACCGGTTGTCAAGAATTGTGCCCTGTATGAAATGGTGATGGGCTCTACCCCACCGGTGAATGTCAGCACCCATTGTGGAAAGTGGTTGGCATTGGGCAAAGCCGTCTGGGAAGGCCATGTGGTGGGGAAGTAAACGTACGCCGACAAGTATCTCAAGTCAGAATACCGATACACATTAGTTGAGGAAATATCGGACGGCGTGAAGTTCAGACGAATGGATTGCGTGCTGTGCTGATAGTTGTAATACCAACCCGTGTATGGCAGCAGGTTGAGGGGCGTGCGAACGGGTTCGTGCGTGCCCCCGGTGATCCTGTTGTACACCGAAGCCTCGTGTTGGTTAAGAAGAGACGGCTTGATGGCCATATGCAGATCGTAATTGGAATACATGTAGTCGGCGGCATACGCTCCGCTGACGGGCAACACGTTGAGATTAATGGGGGAGGGGGCGTACAACGCGCTAGTGTGGTTGGCAAATAACGATGATCCGGAAGCGAAGTCGTCCGTGAGCGCGAGCCGGATCATGTAGGTGCGTTGCTTGACGGTCACCTTTGGAAGGTCTGCCGCCAATTGCACCTCGTTCTCATTCAATGTGAATACGAATATGAACTGATCTCCTGGCAAAAATGGCAACCCAGTGGGGATTGAGCCATTCAAATTCATGGACGTGATGCGACCCGGATCGTTGCGATTGATGATATTGAACAATTTCATGCCAATGTTGCCCTGTTCCGGAGTGACTGAGTCCGGAAGAGCCGACCATTTGGTGGTTTCGGCCGCGGGATGACGGGACTTCACCAAATTGGGGGTGATGATGCCGGTGGCATTTGGGGGGACAAGTTGGCCAGGAGGTCTATTGTATGCTATCCTGTTCAGCTCGGCCATGATCTTGTTGAGCACACCCTCGTTGACCAACTGTCTTCCGGTCGCGTCGGTCTCTCCATTGGGAACAATCGGCATCAATCCCGACGACGCCACCATGTTCTCCATCATTTCAACATCGTTTGAAAACAGCGTGACCCAGTCGGCGGAGTTGAAGAGCGAAGTGGCATAGTAGCGCATGACATCGTCCTTGACCAATTGCTCGTAGGTCTTGGAATTGTAAGATTCAATGCCACCCTGCACCACGTGTGCATTTGCCACGTTGAGATACTGGGGGAACACCTCAGGTCGCACAAAGAAGAGTTTCTGAGGGTCGCTGTTTGACTCAGGTGTATCACCTACAGCGGGATTCACATAAGAGTCGGTTGAAACTTGGAATACACTTCGCATATCGGATGCCTTGACGTAAACAATCGCTTGAGCGTCGGTGACGGGCAGTGCTTCCAGTTGCACGGGTTCCTTCGACGGATCCACCACGCTGATGTTCCTGTTGAATTCTTTCAAATAAAACGTGATGTTCCGGTTGTTGACCACAATTGTGAGATTGTTGAAGAACGCGGCACGTCCGGGCGTCCATCCGGTTGCACCACTTTGAATTTGCACGGTTCCAGTGGGGGTGATGTCGCCAAACACGCCGAGTGCCGTGCACCCGGTGAAGCTGGAATTCAATAGGGTCGGTGGGGTCGTTTGGGGTACGGGCGCAGTTGTATTTTTAACAACAGGTGGTCCGGTGATGGAAAGGAACGAGAATGCCAAAACCACGCGGGCGAGTTTGGTGCAGCCGGCGAACAGATTCGCGCCGAATGATCCCGCCTGAGTGAATCCAGATCCCACGGTAATCGACTCAATGCTAGTGCATTGCTCAAACGCGTTGTCACCCATGGAAATAACATTGTTTGGAATGACAAGTCCCGACGTCGCAGTGCTTCCGACCAATGCAGTGCAATTGCTGAAGCATTTAGGTCCGAGTGCTGTTCCCGATCCAGCATTATCCGATGAAACCGTGGCAGAAATAATGTTCAATCCGGTCAATCTGGAGCACCCCATGAATGCTTGTTCGTTCACGTTGAGCACCGATGCCGGAATATTCAGGATCCCGCTCAAACTGCTGCAATTCAGGAAGGATTGAACCCCAACCTTTGTGACGAGGTTTGTGAGCGTGAGGCGATTCAATGCAGCGCACCTGTGAAATGCGCGGGTTTCAATGGTCGTGATTTTAGTGTTTGCGACGTCAACCGCGCCGGTCAGCGCCATTGGCAGACTAGGCACAGGCCCAGGAGGCAGTGTCAGTGACAACGAACTGCCACTTATACTGAAAATGGGAGCATCAATGGAAGAAAACGCGTAGGGCATCACATTTTTGTAATCATTGTTGATGGGCAAATCAAGTGTGCCGTTCAGGCCGGTGCAACCCATGAACGCAGCGCTCCCAATGAACGTAATGCTGCTAATGGATGCACCGGCATTGTTCACGTTGTTGAAATTAAGGGCACCTGTGAGACCCGTGCAAACCAAGAATGCGCCTATTCCGAGTTTCTGCAAGGCAGGTGGGAAACTACCGTTCAATTGCGGGCAAGTCAAAAGGGGGCAGTTGGCAAATGCCTGCACGTTGATTTGTTGCAATGCCGCAGGCAATACCAGATTTCCGCTTGTGCCCAGCTTGCTGCATCCAAGGAAGGACCAGTGATTCACAACCGTGAAGTTGGCTGAAGGTGATAGCACGAGGGAATTCGCCCCGGTGCATCTCAAAAAGGCGCTGGGGCCAATTGAACCAACGGTTGAACCTAAATTGAGCGCGGACAACGCAGTGCATTCTTGAAATGCGTTTGAACCAATGGATACGGAGCCTGCCTGTCCAGCGCCAAAAACGAATGATTTAATCTGAGACGAGTTGGCAAATGCGTTGATGCCGATGGTTTTGATGCTAGATGGAATGACCAAATCACCGACGAGGGTGATGTTTTTATTGGCTGAACTCTTTTGAAATGCGCCGTTGACAGAGTATAGAGTTGGCACAAGCCCAGTAGCAGGCGCAATAGCCGGTGCCAATTTTCCGACAGCTACAAGATCGCCCGAAGTCAATCCCATCACACTATACCTGTAGAGGGACACCGATTTTGTGGTGGATCCAGCGATGTTTTCAATTATCATGACGAATGCCGCATCATCGCACAAAGCGGTGACGCTGGATTGACTGCTGGCTAACAAATTGGCGGCGGGCGCATCCGTGCTCGTGCCAGCATAGAACATCACCGCATTTTGCGCAGGAGATAACTTCGTCCAAGAATTGATCAAATTGGACGATTGTTGATATCCATGATACCAAGTGCCATTGCGAATGAATTTGTAACGGAGGTTATTCTCAATTGGTTCGATTTGGAAATTTAGTTCTCCAGTGCCAGTTCCAGTTATATTGGTAAAACCAAGAGTAGCCAGATCCGCACTTGTCGCCTCTGCACTTGCCAAAGATGCATATCCGATGCCAACAATGTTGTACGACAAGGACAAAATAGACTGCACCGCAGCTAAGGGAAGAGCCAAATTGCGAGGATTGGCAATCGCCAAAGTGGTGCTAAACGTTACAAGATTGGGAGGAGCAGTGAGTTGTGCTTCAGTAAGTGGGGGCGAAATGCTCGTCTTTATGACGTCACTAATGGTTACGGTGTACGCAGTGAATGGAATGCCACTAAGCGAGTTATATGCATCTTTGACAAATTGCCAACCATTGTTGATGATTGTGTACAAGAATCCATTTCGTTTGACGACATCCACCGCCGGTTCATTGGGTGCGCCAAACCATGAGATATTTTCAACCCCAGCAGCCTTTAATGGGAAATCGGTGTTGGAATAAACCGTGTTATTGGTGGTGTACACAAACTCAAACAACAATGGTTTAATCTGGTTAAATATGTCGGATTTGTTGCTGGCCAAATTCCATCGTTGCATGAGAGTGTTAAATAAGTTGGTCTGGCCCGTCTGGGCGTTGGCATAGAATGCAGTTGAAATTGCCAAATCAATAACACTCAGGTATCTAGTGTGCGCCGCCTTGCCATATTCGGAATTTCTTGTATTCATGATTTGAGTGTATTCAACCGTCTTCTTTTGTACAAATTCAGCGAGCCTTGCGGGCCTATCAGTAGCACTGGTGACGGCAACCTCGCGATCCCTAACATAAGTTATCAATCTGGTGGAAATCAATTGGGCAAGAAACTCCTTAGACGACGTAACAATGTATGCCGGCATGGTCTGCATCATGGCTCTAGCTTGCTCGCTTGCAAATTGAGTGGGTATGGGAACCACCATGGATTGGGCAGGTGGTGTAGTTGCAATATACAAATCAATTGCAGCGGTTTGCCTGGCAAATCGTGCAGTCTGAAAGGCAACATTGGCCGTATTGTACAGAGCGGTTCTATTTGGAACAGTTGGTTTCTGAGCATCCACTTTTGCGCTATCATTCCAGAATGCGGCAACACGTTGGTTGAACCAATTGTTTTCATAGTCTGGAAGTGATGCAGGACCGGGAAGGGTGACCACGGTCGTCTGGTCTGCCAAAGCAGACTGAAACAACTCCAATTCACGCACCAACATTTGCGCACCGGACAAATCCAATGCATTGGTTCCGGTTCCAGATTGCGATTGCAAATAAGCAATCAATGCGTTTTCTTGCGTATTCACCACGTTGATATTTTGGTACAAGGATGACACACTGTTACTCATGAGTGATAATTGGGACGACACGACTCTCACTTGATCCAGCAACGCGTTTTTAATGGCGAGAATGCGAGCCCTAATGCCTGTTGCTGCATCAACAGCAGCAGTGCCAGTTGCAGCAGCAACGGCAGCATATGGCTGAAAATATTGAGCCCGGACGGCCAAATTCATCGCGTCTAGTCTTGTGAGCGCAAGCGGCGAGACGGCTTGATACGTGTAAAACGTTATTGCCTGAGCATTTGTAAGCGCGGTGGGTCCAGAAACATATGCGACATCCAGTGTGTGACACACTGCGTTTGTTTTTACAGATTTGATTGTGAAGATTGACCCATTGCTCAATGCGATCGTGTCGGCAAACCGGTTGAATAATACGGGCACGGGCGTAGTAGCGTTGTTATTGAGTGAAATGAATATTTGCGTGGCGGTAACTGGATCAGCAGTGTTGAACCGTACTTTTCCATTCACTGCTTCAGTCGGAGCAACTATGGCAGTTTCCGCAACGAAATTGTCGGTGACCTCATGTACTCGCACCAAGACGGCACCTTGATAAGCCGAACGCGCAGCGGCATTATTAGACCCGTTCTCATACGCCGAAACAGAAGTTCTGACATCGGCCAATGATGGAACCCTATTGTTGGTTAGAAATTGCTGGTAAATGGGTGTAGTCGTATGACCAAACACGGGAAAGATGTTCGCTTTTGCCCAATTCAAGAGTTGGGATTCGGTAGGAGAAACCATATCATTCAATTCAGACCAGATCGTTATACCACCGTTTAACATCCACTGTGATATGAATGACTCAGTGAAATCAAAGAGAATCTTTTGTTGGATGCTAAGGTCGGCGTAGAGTCCAGATGGAGCCGGCGAAACATTCGTGGGAGAAACAACAAATGACACATTATTCTTTACAGATGTAATAGTTGTACTCACATATGCATTTACTGATGATTTTTGTGCATGTTGTTTCACTAATATTGCTGTGACAAATGCATCGATTTGCGAGGTTATGTAACCCTGATCATTAACCGTGGCATTGGGATCCGAATTGAAGGTGCAACTGCGTTGAAATGCGGTTATATCAGTCATTGTTTTGGCCTGGATTGACTTGAGTGAATCAACCGCTGTTCCTGAGATGGCGTCATTCAAACCGATTACCAAATTATTATAGGCACTCACGTTATTCCCAAGATCAGTATTTGCAGTATTCGCAGTAGTAACCATTGCGTTCAAGTTGCTAACGGAAGTTATAAATGCGGGACCAACCGTTTCAATTGAATTAATCGCATTTTTCATGCTGGACGATGAAACCTGGGTGTTCAAAGCACTTTGATTGGCCTGAAACGTCAGCAATTTTGCATCAAAATCGGTCATAGCATCACTGTAATTGTTGTGATTCAACGGCAAAATTTCGTTCATGTAATGATTGAAATGAGTGACTTTGAGGTTATCATTGTACAGCGGGATAGATTCAGCGTTAATTGCCGTGGCATATTTGTCCAATTTATTGATTGAACCCAGTGCGCCAAACGATACAGCGGACACTCCACCGGTTGGAAGCACGAGGATCATGACATTATTGAACCTGGCGGGGAGAAAGGCCGACGATTGAACAAAATAATAACCAGGAGCGGCGGCAACCGCGGCACCAGCAGCAGCCTTGAACATCAATCTCTGATTAGTATTTGCATCGGCTTGTGCATCGGTTGTAAATGAATAACCAATAACGGTTGGATCAGTACCCACGCTGGGAATGATTTTAAAATTGTTCTTCAACTGTCTTACCGGAATATCAATTGACCCGTCTTGTTGAACATGAATGACGGTTCGGTTGTAATTGGCGGCGACCTCACTGGTAGGTTCTCCACTTACGTTTGAAATAAAGTAGGCGCCAGCGGGTGCAATGATTGCCCCAAAATACAACTTGTCCTTCACGCTAGGAACGGATTTAAAAATCGTGTATGCAAGGTTCAACAAGGTGGTTGGCACGGTCGCGCTGTGTGTGACAGCAGTGGGCGCATCGTAACCAATTGACGTAACGTTGGAAACAAATATTTCTCCATCGGCTCCAACTGAAATGAGTTTGTTCGCATAATTGGGTGTGTTTGATTTGTTGACGAAATAGCTGACATTGTCACTTGCACGCGATGATACCAACGTGGATGGCTGATTGTCGACCGCGGAATTATACAAATAATCCTTTCCAAGGGTAGTGAAGACCCCGTACCCTGCGGTTGGACGGGCTGCACCAGCGGTGGCGAGCACTTCCAGTGTCAAGGGGGCACCCGCTGCGCCGGTGACAACTGCCATATGTCTTCCGTCAAACTCTCTCAACGCCTCTGTTGTGCTAAGCAAGAGATCAACCGCGCGAGTTTGTGTTGCAGACACATTGGGAGTGATCAATGCTGTCACTTGGCGCTGCAGTGTGACGCGCTGTTTATTGTTGGCATCGGCATTGCCAAAATTAATGCCCTTCAAGGTTCCTGGAATGTAGACATCGTTCCATGAAAATCCTGCATCGTTCTGAGGAACCAGTTTAAGATTGGCACCAGCAGTGCCCGTGTTGTCATACACGTTGAACGATTTAAAATTGCTGATTGTAAGATCACGGGTAGTGGCATTAATATTGAACTCAATGAATGCCATGTTGACCACAGATTGGGCTGTGGCGGGGGGGGCGGGGGTGGTGAGGGCACGAAATTCAGCATTAATTTTAAAAACCGGACTGGTGATCATGCTCGTTTCATTCCCATTCCATGCATTTTCAGTGAAAACATTGACATGAAACGTTGTAGGCGACGGACCAACGAGACCAAAAATCAGGCTGGATGCACTCAACCCCAGAGGAGGGGATCCCAAAAATGTGGCCGAAGTCAGAAATCTGCAATTAAAGAACGCACGATCTCCCAATATTTCCAAATTGGTGCCAAGAACCAATGCACCTATCATGCCAATGCATCCGTTGAACGCGTTGCTTCCAATGGAAGTAACATTGTCAAACTTGGGCACATTTGCGATTTTATTGCAGCCGGAAAATGCACCCTCCTGGATGGTTGTTACGTTGGTCGGGATTGTCAGCTCCATGATACCGGTGCAGCCGTTGAAGCACTCCTCCGAAACGACGGTGTATGATGGCAGTGATGGCAAAACCAGCGAAGTGAATGCGGCGCACCCACTGAACGCGGCATTTCCAATTTGTTCAATGTTCAATGGCAATCGGGGAGTTACAGCGGGTATCGGGTTCGGGGTTGTATTAAGATCCAGTGCAAGTGCAAATTTAGAACAGTTCAAAAATGCTTCTTTGCCGATGCGAGTGACCTGGGCTGGAATGATGAGGCCATTCGGAATTCGTCCCGAACCGTTTGGTCCCCCCATGTACTCCAAACTTGTTCCGTTGCCAGTGTTGGTTGAAATTCCCGTGATTCCAGAGCACTGAGCGAATGCCCTGTCGGGAATGACGGTGAAATTGGCATGTCTTGGAAACACGATGGTTCCGTTCAACCCAGCGCATCCTTCAAATGCGGAAACTCCGAGCGATCTTAGGGTTGGTGGGAAATACAAATTATCGGTCAATTTCGCACAACCCGAGAATGCCTTGTCACCAATCGTTTCCACGCTGCTCTCAGCAAATCCAATTGATGATGAGAAGGATAAATTGCCCTCCATCTTGACACATGCTTCAAACGCAGATTCGCCAATGGTGCGAAGTGCAAATGCCTCTTGAATGTCAATGCTTTGAACACTAATGCAATTCTGATATGCCCTCACCCCGATTGAAACAACGTTGATCGGAATGTTGGCCGGTGATGTAAGACTGCCGCAGTTACAAAATGTCTCATCATTTATCTTGCTGATGTTTCGCAATAGATTGAAATGGACAACGTTATCCAGAGTCGTGCAGCCCTTGAACGACTGCAGGCCAATGCTGAACCTCGTCCTGAAGTAAGGAAGAACCGTGGCTGCATAAAATGGACCAGCGGCTGTGGTGACATCCGTCAACGGAACCGACACCAATGGAATTGCGGCAACCAGCAGGGGTTTAAACGCACCGAATTTTGCACTAACAGTGGGGTTTGTAAGAGCCGTTTTGTCACGCACCTCAGTGACATATGCGTCAACATTGGCGAGATACGCGTTGTAGCCAGTAATAGGGGTATTGTGCTTGGTGCGCAAACTTCTCCAAGCAGACAACACCGAATGAAAGTCGCTTTTGCTGAGCGCCGTGAGCTCGGTTGAAATGCTAACCGCCGCGACAAGGGTATTGGTTAAAGCTGGTGTTAATGTGGGAATTGGCTCGTTCCTAATCTGAGTTAACAAAGTGGTTAGTGCATTGTTGTTGGCAACGAGGGTCGCAACATTGGATGTAAATGTGTTTGATGCTGCGCCGGATGCGCTGGCGACATTGGTGAAATGCACCACCATGCTACCAGCAGGACTGTAGTTCTCAAAACACCCTCTCGCTGGTGACACCGGATTGAACTGCACAACAAATGCGTTATCAGTTGGGAATGTTATGGTCGCAATAGAGGCATCGGTTATCAATGCGCCCGCATCATACAAATCAGTAGTTTGGGTTAAGCCTAACAAGCTTACTGCGGTACTGGATTCAGCCGCAGTGTGCCCCCGGCAATAACTGTTTTTAGAACCAGACACCGTGACCGATCCGTCTGGATTGTTGCGAATTGTTCCATTGCACACGAGAGCCGGTTTAAATGCAACGCTGGTGGCGTTTCTTCTTGAAAAAATGGCGACGAGTGGAACGTCTATGTTTGCAAGGGCGACGTCAGACGGGTCATGGTAGTTGTCCATTATGTAAAATGTTTGCTTATTGGGGAGGCTCATTCTTGAAGTAAGGTTGATCACATTATATGCAACATTAGCATCCGTTTGATCTTTCAATGTTATGACATTGGGAATGCGCATGATATTCGCATTTAAGGTTCTTGCAGACTCGGTCAATCCAACGATCACGCACTGGTTAATTGCATTTGTATTTACACTAGCAGCAATGACGCAAGTATCAAAATGTTCGGCTTCAAATTGAGTTAGGGACACAAGAGTCGCACCGGGTGCAACAGTTGAAGTTGAATTTTGCGCAATGGCCGTAATTGCAGCCTGTACGTTGCTGAATGTGGCAGTGACTGGTCTAATGGGGGCGCCGACAGTGGTGACAGGAGTCAGTGCAGCCAAAATGGGGGCAAGGGTGGCGTCCGTGAGTTGCTGCATTGTGGTGCTGGGATTGAGCGCAATCTGAACCGCACCTGTATTGTTGGTGGCGGCACTCATTGGGGTGAATGCATTTGAAGGGACAGCTGGGCCATTGAACAATATGGTGGTTGTGTTGTTATTTGTGGCGGAGGTGGGAGGGATAACAATTGATCCTTCAGCATATGTAACCGACGTCGATGCAGGCATTGATATAATGAGCGGGGTTGCAGTAGGTCTAGTCAAATTCAATGAATTTGTCACCATGTCGGTCGTGACCGCGCTAATATCAAGCAAGCGCAAATTGTTCAATGAACGCAAGGCATTTGCTTGAAGCGTGGTTTCGGCGGGCAAAACGAGTGACTGAACGGGCAACCCCGCAAACACATCTGCGCCCAATGTCACAATGGCGCCAGGTGTAAAAGTAATGCTTGCCGTATTGATGGAGATACCAGCTTCAACTAATTGCGACTGCTGAAATGCTGCAGCTTCAAGGGTGACTGTTCCTTCAATCACGATCACAAGATCAATGCTTGCAGTGCTACCTGCCGCATTTCGGATCAACTCGCTAAATGCACCCGTCTGAATTGTAGTGGCATTGACTGTCACCGTCGTACTAGTTGCCATTTTTATAAGTATGCAAGGTTATAAAATCAATAAATATTATATTTTATTAAAATATTTACAATTAGTGTTTTTGAAATTTTTCTTAAGATCTTTCAATGCATCCATGCATCCATGCATCCATGCATCCATGCATCCATGCATCCATGCATCCATGCATCCCACGTTTCCAATGATTCACGCACTGCAACAATGATGCCGATGCATGCGCAGATTAAAATGCATAATTAATCAATTCCTGAGTGGTCATTTTTCTCACAGTGATTTTAGAAAAACTGGTGCTTCTGTAGGCATCCGTTCCAATGGTGAGGGCGACTGCCGACGAATTCATAATTGTCAGGTTTCTTCCAGTTGCATATGAATTTGAAAGGCAGTTGGATCCAATGGATGTCAGTAGCGGGCACGCAATCGTCAAATCTCCGCTCAATCCAGCTTGCGCATTGAATGCGTATGCGTGAATGACCCTTAATGTTTTTGGGAGGGTGAGCGTTCCGCTTAACCCGCCCGTTGCACCATCCAAACCGAATGCTGGGTTGGATTTGCTAAATGCGCCATAGATGCGATTCGGTAGTCCAACAATGGGTTCAATTTGATCAATGTACGGGTATCGGACGTCGTACACTTGGTACGCGTTTCCATCACTGTGCACAATGGATTCGGGAACAACCAAATTATTAAAATTGAGGGGGGCATCGTGCATTGCAAACCCGGTGATTGTTGCAATCCGCATGGGCTGGGCGGCTGCGTCCAACACCGCCGGATCCAGTCTAGCATTGTATGTGTATTTCGCGGTGGTAGTGATCTGCGTGCTCGCAAACAGGGCGGCCAATTGCGCTTGGGCCGTGGCGGTGGACCAACCGTCGCAGCTTATCACGTTGAGTTTGGTGGTGGCGGGAATGATGGGGTCGGCGCTTGTTCCGATTTTCGCCAATGCGGCGCTTTGTTTCACCGAAAAATGCACGGTGGTCAAATTTGCGCAGTCGGTGAATGCGTTCGTTCCGATGGACGACAACCGGCTGTTGGACGCCGCGGCGGCCGGGTTAGGATGGGATTCAAACGACACGACCCGCGCGTTGGTTCCGCGCAGGGCTTCTTGGCCAATGGCAGTGATGTGCGCGGCAATCATGGCCTCGGTTGCAACGCGCCATGTGCCCGAATGCGACAACACGGAGGGAAGCACCAGCGTGAGTTGCGTGCCGCTTTGCACGGATTTCACGGTTCCAATGTATTTCGCGCCCCCCCTCTCACTTGAAATTGCACTTGAACTGTACAACATTTGCCCGGGAACAAGCCCCGTGAATGCCGTGGAACTGCCGGACACGGCGGTGGATCCGACCACCGCGGTTATGGTTCCGGCCGGAGGGGGGGTGGCCACGTTCAGCGACATGCCGGCATTGGAATTGGTGACCGTGTTGATGGTGGTCAGCGCCGGGCACGATTTGAAGCATCCGGCGGAATAAAACGCGTTCCACTCGTTGTCGCTGGACATGCGCACCGAGGCCAACCGTGAGCAACCCGCAAACGCGCTGGCGCCCATGAATTTTTTGCCGGTTGTTGCATTTGACGTTTGGGCGGCGTCGCACAACACGATGTTGCCGGTGTAATCGCGCACAGGGAGGGCATTGCTCGCGTTGGTCAGAGTGGTGCGCTGCGTCATGAGTTGCGCGATTGTCTTGGGCAAAGAATTGCCTAAAATTCGCACCTTGGAAATGGTTTTGGTGGCGGGAATGCCTCGGCCTTCGGTGAACGTGTTCGCCGGGGTCAAGTTCCGGGACGTGCAGCACTGGTTGTCCCACCCGTTTTCTTCCAACACGTTGATGGTCGCGTTCGTGTTCATGGCCGCCAAACACATGTCCTCCAGAACGAGCCGGTCGGACGTGATGTACGCGCTTACGCTGGCAATGTGGCGAGATAGAGCACTATTCGCAAACGCCTTGCGCTGTATCGTGAGCGATTGATTCGTGGTGCGCAAGACGTGCGGGTTGCTTCGGTATTTTGATGACAACATTGATTGCTGGATTGCTGGATTGCTGGATTGTTGGATTTAACGCATATATTTAATTTTTATAATTATTTTTAACTATAAAAACTCTACGATCCCGTCCGTCACTTAAAACAAATTGGTCACATTGTCGCCATAGAGTATGGTGTAACCACCTGATTTTGAGGCAAGCTGTGTCAAATTATTGATGCTGCCGTCGTAACTAGCACGACCATAATAAAACCCAAACGTGCTATAGTTGGTTGTTATTGTGCCATCCGCATTTTCAGACCGAATTTCAGTAGTCCAGTGCCCGAGTGTTTGGCCTTGGCTTGTATATACGCCCGTGTGAAACATGGCATAACCTATGCCATCGGCATAATTGTACGCACCCGTGAATCTCCATGTGGAATCTGTGCTGTGTTTCATTCTTATTCTGACTTTTGAAACATAGTTTGGAGAAGCAACATCCAACGCGCTGGGCAAAAAATCCCAAGCTACTCCCCACAAACGAATATCGTTTATTTCAACCGGAGTTGCCCAATTCATTCCAATGGATGTGGTATATTCTCTCACTGCAACGGGTAACATTCCGGTGGGGAGGGGAATGGTGAACACGTCGTTGCTGGTGAACTCATTTTGCACAATAAAATCTCCGGAGAACATTGAGCCATCATTGCCAATGGTCAAACGATGCCTTAATTGCTTCCCCCATGATGATGATGGCAAGTTCAAGGCAATGCCACTAACCGCTTGGTTTGAAACAAACGTCTGCCCACCTGTCACAGTTTCGTTTGTTATCGCATTTACAATTGAATGAACGTACGCCCATCCTCTGTTTTGGGATACTCGTTGTTGTTCCAATGCAGCAGGTATTGTTAACGTGCATGTTCCCGGGTTTGTGGTTGTGTTGATGTTGGAAATGCCGAACACGTACGGTCCTCCTGTTAACGGGTTTGGAATGAAGGTTGTTGCAATGTTATTTGACACGCCGGACACAGAGTAGTTGATGGACACGCGTGCTGTGTTGCCGACAAACATATTATTAAGATACCCAGGATCGTCAATCAAGAATGAGTTGGCGCCGGTGGAAATGGTAAAGGAAGAATAGTCATGAACCCAGTTTGTGAGTTGTCCTTTGAATATGCCATTGACCCAAACTCTACCAACCCATTGTATGTTGATGGACAATCCCGACACGGAAGCCGGGTCATTGCAATTGAAACCGAAGTACCAAAGATTTGACGATTTTGTAAAGGTTATGTCTGATATGCCGGACGAATAAATCGTTTGCGTGTCCGATGCACTTTGGCGGCCATTTGAGTTTTCCACAGCCACAACCACAAAACTGAGCGATCCACGCGAATCGGACAGCGAAATTTGCAACGTTGCAGTGGTTCCCGAAACCGTGTTGGTGGTGACAGTTGCACCTGAAGGCAGCGCACTAAGATTTGGTTGCAACACGCTGACGGCAGTAACCCCGGAAGCCACGGCGTACGTCATACTGGCCGTGTTGCCCGAATACGTGATGCTTCCCGAGAGCGTGGGCTTGGCAAAATTGCCAACCAATGCAAGTGGAGCAGATGCTGCGCTTTGACTGCCGTTGGCGTTGCCTTGTGCAATAACCACAATGGTCATGGACGTTGTGAATGCAAGCGATAATGACACGGTTCTTCCGAAAGACCCGTTATTAATGGTTGTGTCGACCACCACATCGGCCGGCAACGCAGTGAGATCCGATTTCAACACAGTGATCGCATTGACTCCGGAGGACACGGCGTACGTCATGCTGGCCGATTTTCCCGAATACGTGACCGAATTTAATAACGTGGGTGTAGCATATTGTCCAATCAATGTTTGTGAAATGGACGGTAAACTTTCACGGCCGTTGGCATTGCCCAGTGCGACAATCACGATGCTCATTGTGGTGGAAAATGTTATGGACACTGACGCAGTTTGATTGCTTGTATTTACCGAAATGGTGACGCCGGATGTAATTACGGTGCCATCGGACGCTTTTTGCACCTGCACTGCAGTAACCCCGGCAGACACGGTGTACGTCATGCTCGCCGTGTTGCCCGAATACGTGATACCGCCGGCTGATATCGTGGGTGCGGCGAATTGCACAAGCAATGCTTGCTGAGCCGATGCCGCACTTTCGCGACCGTTGTTATTGCCCAGCGCCACAACCACAATGCTAACGGTTTCGGTGAGTGCAATTGAGATGAATGCAACCTCGGATCCAACTGAAGTGGTGACGCCGGATGTGATCACGGTGCCATCGGACGCTTTTCGCACCTGCACTGCATTAACCCCGGCAGCCACGGCGTACGTCAAGTTCACCGTGTTGCCTGAATACGTGATGCCGCCTGATGCGTATATTGTGGGTGCGGCGAATACTACGCCAAATGGATTGTTTTGTGCCGTGAGAGCGGAGCCATTGCTGAATTGGGTGGGAGGTTTGGTTACCACTGCACCCACGTTCCATCCACTGATGTTTTGGTTGAATGCAGTGGCATTAATAAACATGTAGTCCATGTTCGTAACAGCCGCCGTGTTCCATGTGCCAATAGGTTGGTTGAACGCAGTGGCATAAGAAAACATGGCTAACATGTCCGTAACAGCCGCCGTGTTCCATGTGCCAATGGGCTGGTTGAATGCAGTGGTATCACGGAACATGTAGCTCATGTTCGTAACAGCGCTCGTGTTCCATGCGCCAATGGATTGATTGAACGCAGTGGCACCCTGCAACATGTTGCCCATGGTCGTAACAGCCGCTGTGTTCCATGCGCCAATCGGTTTATTAAACCCAGTTGCATAATAAAACATGGCACTCATATTGAGAACATTGCCCGTATCCCATGAAGCAATCGGCGAATTGAATCCTGTTTTGCTATTAAACAAGCTACTCATGTCGGTCATCAGGGTCGTCACGATGTTATTGAACGGCACGGCCGCCGACTGTCCGGGTGGGATAAATAGAGAATTCGTGCCGCTGGCGTAGTCGGAAATCGCCGCCTTCATGCCCTGCTTTACAACCGCGAACCATTCCACGCCGGTTCCGCGGGGGTTGGATTGAAAGAACAGGGGTGCCGCTGTTGGAACATCAACCGCGTTGCCGGTGTATTGAACGGTCACGGTGTTGGCATTCAATGACAGAAACGGCAACATTGGTGCGGGTGCCGTAACCGTGGGCACCAAGGGCGCTAACTTGTACGGCGTCTCCAGCGCAACGATGCTGACCGCCGTTTTGTTCGCTTCGTAGAAGGCGAGGTCGCCCGTGTATGCAACCGTGAACACGCGCCGGTTGCTGGCGTCCAGCACCAGGTTGTTAATCGTGGTGGTGGGATTTCCCGGGCCGCCCGTTACGGTAACGCTCTTCTGGTCCTTATCAAACTGCACCGTGATGATGTGGGTCACCTTGTTGATTGCACCCCCGGCAGCGTATTCAAACCCGAGGACGCTGCTGACAAGCGTCGGGTTGGCCAGGCGATTCAGTTTGTAGTTGATCGTGCCGTCGGACTTGATTGCCCCCCAGCTGGGATTTGCGGTGCCATAATAGTGATACAATTCTTGTATCCGCGTGGCAAGCACTGGCATGGTGATGCCGCTCACTTGAAGGGAGTTTGCATTCACCGTGCCCCCCGTTGCCGTCAGTGTGCTGACAATTGAAGAAAGCGCGGCTGCCGTGTTGGTCAGCGCAATCATGCTGGTGTTCGCGGCGTTTATGGACGCACCGGTCGCTTTGCTGCTCGCCGCCGTTACGACCGATGACAGTTCGGACAACGTTGCTTTGGTCGCAATTGTGACGGACAGGGCGGATGCGTCGGCCACATTCGCCCGCGCGGACAATGCGGTCGTGATGGAACTCGCAAAACTGGGATTGTTGCCCAACGCCGCTGCAATTTCAACCAGCGTGTTCAGATTGTCCGGGGTGCCGTTCAGCAGCGCCGACGTTTTCCCGTCCAAATACGAGGCGGTGGCTTTCAACGCCAGTGCAGACGACAGCGCCGCCACGTTGGTTTTAAGCGCGGCGTCCGCCGATTGCAAC
>Ga0315284_10003369_pt1 | contig 22689 bp, 17 predicted proteins | sample YL17G09_16_MG_FD_203696 | JGI IMG/M metagenome (GOLD analysis project Ga0315284, IMG submission 203696) | Sediment microbial communities from Yellowstone Lake, YNP, Wyoming, USA - YL17G09_16 | ecosystem: Environmental > Aquatic > Freshwater > Lake > Sediment | place: USA: Wyoming | collected... | reverse complement strand
GTAGCGTTCGGGCATCTCGCGCCATTGCGCGCCCGTGTGCAGGATCCAGAGCATCCCGTTGAGCGTGGTGCGGTGGCTATTCCACGGCCCGCCGCGCCTGCCGTTGGCCGGCAACAGGTCCCGGATCATTTCGTACTGCTCGTCCGTGAGCTCATAACGTCGCATCCGTGCAACCTCGCTGAAAAGCAAGAACTTATACCCGCAAACGATTCGTCAGACAGGCCCTAGCTGGGCACGGTCTCCCATGTGCCGTTTTTGGCACTCTTGAGCACGGCATCGCATACGCGCTGGGTCTGCAGAGCATCGCGGAAGGTCGGGCCGACGGGCTCGCCCTTGGCGAGCCCCTCGTAGAAGTCGGCCAACTGGTGCACGAAGGTGTGCTCGAAGCCGATCTGCAGGCCCGGGACCCACCAATGCTTCATGTACGGCTGATCGCCGTCGGTGACGTGGATGGATCGCCACCCGCGGACGATTCCCTGGTCCGCGTGATCGAAGTACTGGAGGCGATGGAGATCGTGCAGATCCCAGCGGATGGAGGCCTTCTCGCCGTTGATCTCGAAGGTGTAAAGGGCCTTGTGCCCGCGGGCGTAACGGGTCGATTCGAAGTTGCCGAGGGAGCCGTTGTCGAAGCGGCAGAAGAACGTGCAGGCGTCGTCGATGCCGACGGGCTCGACCTTGCCCGTCTCGACGTTCTTGCGTTCCTTGACGAACGTTTCGGTCATGGCGTTGACGCGCGTGATGCGGCCGTTCTGCCACATCGCCGTATCGATGCAGTGCGCCAGCAGATCGCCCGTCACGCCGCTGCCCGCTGCCTTGACGTCCAGCCGCCATGTCGCCATCCCGCCCTGCGGAACGCTCGCCGAGATCGTCCAGTCCTGCAGGAAATTGGCCCGGTAGTGGAAGATGCGCCCCAGCCGCCCTTCGTCGATTAACTGCTTGGCCAACGTCACCGCCGGCACCCGCCGATAGTTGAACGAGACCAGGTTGGGGACCTTGGCCTTCTCCACGGCTTCGACCATCTCCATCGCCTGCGCCGAATCCAGCGCCAGAGGCTTCTCGCAGATGACCATCTTGCCGGCCTTGGCCGCCGCGATGGCGATCTCCGCGTGGCGATTGTTCGGCACGCAGATCTCCACGAGGTCGATATCCTTGCGTTCGACGACCTTGTGCCAGTTGGTGCAGTAGGACTCATACCCCCACTTGCCGGCGAACGCCTTCGCCTCGACCTCCTCCAGTCCGCAGACGGCCTTGAGCACCGACTGATGCTCAAGGTCGAAGAAGTTGTTGACTCTCCGGTGCGCATTGGAGTGCGCCCGGGCCATGAAGCCGTAGCCGATCATTCCGACGTTGATGGTTTTTGCCATAGTGTTATCTCCTTTGTCGTGGGTCAATCCCGCCAGCCATGCTGCTCCCGCACCGCGATCATTGCGCCCAGGATGTCATTCCATGTCTTGGGCTGCATCATCACGTCATTCGGGAACATGCATCCGTCCCAGCACACGTGCTTGAAGGCCTTCGTCAGGTTCCCCTTCTCATCGCGCATCCAGTACCCGGCGTACTTGGGAATGTCGAGCTTGCCGTTCGGGTCGGTGGTGAGGCAGTGCCGGCCGGTCTTGTCGTGCGTGCCGGAGCCTTTGACGGTCGCGTCGTTCTGGGCCACGTGGAAATCGATTGTCCAGGGCCGCAATGCCGCCGTCAGCTTCTTCATTGCCTCATCCAGCTTGGCCTTGTCCTTCCAGTCACACCCCTGGGGGAGGATCGCATCGCCCGGCGCGTTGTAGCCCATGGTGTACAGCAGCGTATGGGCCATGTCCGCCTGGAAGCCGAGGGTCTTCGGCCGGTTCACCATCTCCAGCAGCTTGACCATCTCCCGCCAGGAGTGCATGCCTCCCCAGCAGATCTCACCCTCGGCCGCCAGGCGCTCGCCGGAGCTCTCGGCCACGTCGCAGGCCTCGGAGAAGGTCCGAGCGATCTTCTTCGTGTTTCCCGCGGGGTCCTTGGCCCAGTCCGCGACGCCGCTGGCCGAATCGATGCGGATGACGCCGTACGCGCGGACGCCCAGTTCCTTGAGCTTTTTGCCGATGCGGCAGGCCTTCTTGACCTGGGTGACGAAGTTCTTCCGGTCGTCGTCCGAGCCCATGGCCGAGCCTCCGCCGGTCGGGGGCCACACCGGCGCCACCAGCGATCCCACCGCCAGTTTCCTGGCGCGGAACTTATCGGCGAGGCGCTTGATGTCGTCGTCGCTGCTGTCGATGCTGACATGCGGATCGAACAGGAAGAGGTCCATGCCGTCGAACTTGACGCCGTCGACATTTGCACCGGCCGTCAGATTGATCATCGTATCCAGGTCGATGCAAGGCTCGGCGCCGGGGCTGCCCTTACCGACGAGACCCGGCCATGCGGCGTTGTGGAGTTTAGGATAGTTGTTGGCCATAGCGTTTCCGGCTCCTCTCGTTGGGTCCGCATCGCGGACCATTGCGATGTTGTCCATGCGGTCCGCAATGCGGACGCTACCACTGGTTTACAGCTTAATCCCACCCTTGTACTTCAGATCGGGCGCATCGGGGTTCACATCCGGCCCGAAATACCGTAGCGCCACCAGCGACTCGGTGGGCGAAGTGTTCTCAAACGTCACGCCGGCCTTGGCCGCGTCCTCGGTGCAGAACACTTCGTCGTCCGTCAGCTCATAGAACCCGATCATCTTCGGGCAGTTGAGCGTCAGCTTGTTCATCTTGCCCTGGCCTTGCATCAACGTCAGGCCGTAGGCGCCCTTGTCCTTGATGGTGCACTTGGCGCCAGGAGCGACCGTCAGCTCCTTGGCGGTGAACAACTGCTGCCCGCGCACCTTGCCGTAGACGATCCATTTGTCGACGTACCCATCCTTCTGCGTGTTGGCCACGGGGATCGGTGCCAGGTGGTGGTTCTCCCAGAAATAGGGGTCGACGTTGGCCTCCCAGTCGAGTTGGTCGACGATGAAATCGAGGTCCTTGTGCTTGTCGGCCGGCATGTCCTTGACCAGCAGCGACCAGGGCACCTCGCGCCCCTCGACCAGCGACTGATACATGCCGAACACGTCCGAACCCCACTGCGGCTCGTAGGTACAGAGAGATCCCGGCGCGTGCAGGATGCTCGGTCCGACGAGCCAGCCAGTGCCTGGCTTGAGCCGATACGCCGGGGCCAGGTCCAGAATGCCATTGTCGCCCTTGTTCCAGTTCTCCAGGCATTTGCGGACCTGGGCCTTGGTGACGCCGGGGAACAGGCCGAAGAACGTGTAGGGGAAGTTGTTGCCGACGTTGTTCTGCTGGGGGGGGAAGTAGTAGGACTCGGGCTTGCCCTCGAGCCCCACGAGCGCCGCCTGTTCCTTGGACTGGTGCATGTGGTGGGGGATGGGGCCCATGTTATCGAAAAACTTGGAGTACACGGGCCAGCGTTTGTACTTGGCCCAGATGTTGTTGCCGACGATATCCGCGCCGGCTTCGGCGACGGCATCCTTGAGGGTGAACCGCTCGTCGCCGCTGACGACATAGCTGAGCCCTTCGTCGGGGGTGCGGTTTTCGTTGGCCGCGGGGGTTGTCGAGGCGAACCAGCGCTCGTCAATGCCGCCGCGGTTGAGCCCGAACGCATAAAGGTCATCCGGGTTGAGCTTCAGGCGTTTGCCCGGGTGAAGGAAGAAGCGCGGCACCCAGCAGGGCGCCAGTTTCAGGAGGCCGCCGCTCTTCTCCAGCGCCGCGTCGATGGACTTACGCAGGTTGCCGCTGTTCGTCTTCAGGTCCTTTATAGTTCTCGCTGCCATGGTTATCCTTTCATTGCCATACAATTAAATAGTACCTCCGCACTCCACATCGGTCGAGATTCTACCCAACTGCCCTCGTCATGGTAAGAGACTGGGCGGCTTCCGACACGATTCACGATTCCCTTCCGTCACTTGACACTCCCCCTCGTCAGCCTCTGGGCTTGGCCGCCCTCTGCATATACGCTTCTTCCCACGCATCGAGGCCCTGACCCTCCCTCAACTGCGTGATCCCGAACCGCCGCACGGCCGCCAGGAAGCTTTGCAGCTCGGGCCCGTCGGTCGGCTTCTGCATCAGCTTGACGTACCGCAGCCCCAGCCGCGCCTTGGCCAGGTACTCCGTCGCCTGCGCCTGGCCCGCCGCGAGCTTTTGTGCCTCATCGAACAGGGCATCGCCCGCGGCGACAACGTCGGCCGACAAGTAGTGAACGGTAGGGGGGTCGTAGATGAAGAAGTGCTTGCCCGGGTCGCGCACCTTCGCGTGCAGCAGGTCGAACCATTGTCGCATGGGCTTGCTGGCCGCGCCGTACACCGCCTGCATCCATTCGCTGACCAGCGCGTCGCTGTCGGCCGCCGGGTTCCACAGCAGCTTCGCCATCACGTACGACCGCAGCTCCGCATCCGATCCGCCGCCACCAGGTGCATACGCCCCCTGGAAGAAGATCCCCTTCACGCCGCTCCGCTGATACAGCCGCGCATCAGCGGGGAACTCCTCGAAATCCGGGAACGGCATCAGGTAGTTCGCGAAGTTCGTGTTGTAGTGCCAGATGTAGAGGGTGTTGGTGATCTTCGCCCACTCCTGCAGGTTTCTCACGAACGCAACCGTCGTTCCGAACGAGCACTTCTCGTATGGATGGGCCTCGCAGACCGAGATCGGGCACAGCCGGACGCGCACATTCTTCCGCGGGACAATGCCCTTGGGCGGTTTCTCGGTGAACTGGTACGCCAGCGTGTCGATCAGCTTGTCGGGGTGTTCCTTCTCGATTGCCTCCGCCACCTGGTTGACGAACCAAAGGTACAGCCCCGAGTGCGTGCCGCCGTACCTGGCCTCGATGGCCTTGCAGTTGTCGCACTGGCAGAACTCGTAGCAGTCGTTCTGGGAGACCGAGTAGATCGTGGCGTCCGGCCTTTCCTTGATCCATTCCTTCACGCGCTCGATCGCCAGCTTCAGCACATCCGCGTTCGACAGGCATCGCTGGCGGTTTCTGTCCACGCGCTTGCCGCCGATCAGCGGGAAGTACTCCGGATGGTCTTTATAAAGCGACAGCGGGATGAGCGCGTCGAACGAATGCACGAAGGGGTGATACTTGATTTTCCCGCCGGTGGATTCATCGAGCTGTTCGGAGTTGCCGTTGAACCGCATCCGCGCCGCCCAGTCCTTGCCGAACGCCTCGGTGAAGAAGGCCTCGCGGTATTCAAAGGCCGGCACCTGCCGCTCGTCCTGAGCCGGCAGTGTGACCGTCTGCTGCTTGGGCACGGCCGTCACCTTCGGCGTGAACCAGCGCACGCCCAGCTTCTCCAGAACCTCGGTGCAGCCGTACATCGTGCCCCGCACGCGGCTGCCGAGGATCACCAGGTGCCCCCCGACCGTCTTGATCACAAACCCGTCCGGCCCCAGCGTTGCTTCGTCGACCTTCACCCCCAGTTCATCGGTGTAGCGCGATCGCCCCACGAGGATCGCGGACTTGGGCATCGCCTCGGCGTCGGTGAGCATCGGCACCCAGACTCCGCTCATCTCCTTGAGATGCGACCGGATCTCCGCCGCTCCTCGTTTCTCGGAAGCGGATGCCTCTGCCGACAGCACGAGGCTGTAGGCCGACGCTCCGTCCCGCACAAGCACGACCGCGCCTCCCGGAGCACCATCGGCTGCGGAAACCGAGCGCGGCAACACGATCGTCAGCAGAATGATGGTGATGATGAGTTTTGACATGGCTTGCCCATGATACCCTCATCCGCCCTGCGATTCCCAATTACAGCGCACACACCCACAGAGCGACGAGCCTGCTGGATCGCAATATGCGCTCCGGGTCGTCCGGACCCGGATCTGCTCATTCCGCGCCGCCTTCCCGGTCGCGCGCGTCCTCGGACGTATGGCGTCCGTGGCGGCATCTCACGAAGCCCTCGATGGCCTCGTATTCGGCCAGCCCCAGCTTGTCATAAAGCTTCGCCGTGCCGCGGTTACGGTCTTCGGATCGCTGCCAGAACTCGCGCGTGTCGTAAGGTCCCGGGAACAGCGCGCGGTCCTTCTGCGACTCGTGCTTGAAGATGGCCAGCCGCTTACGCAGCAGCTCATCGGGGCTGAGGGGCACGGCCATCGAGATCTCCTCGAGCGGCCATTCCTGCCATGCCCCGCGGTACAGCCAGACCTCGCACTGTTTCATCCACGCGCGATCGCGCAGCCGGTCCATCGCCTGGAACACCGCCGCGAGGCACACCCGGTGGGTCCCGTGCGGGTCGGACAGATCGCCGGCCGCGTAGATCTGGTGCGGCTGCACCTTCTCCAGCAGGTCGACGATGATGCGGATGTCCTCTTCGGAGAGCGGCTTCTTACGGACGCGCCCGGTTTCGTAAAACGGCATCTCGAGGAAGTGGATGCTCTCCTCCTTGACACCCGAGTACTGCGCCGCGGCTCGCGCTTCGCTCCGCCGGATGGCGGACTTGATCTGCTGAAGCTCCGGACTGTCGACCTCGCCGGGCTTCTTGGCCCTGACGAAATTCTCCACGTGGCGTTCGATGCGTTTCACGGCGTCCGCGCCGATCTTGAACATGTGGGTGAACTCGACGACGAAATCGGTGTGGCGCACCGCGGCGGCGTCCCATACCGCGATGTTCCCCGAGGTCTGATACGCCACGTGGACGTCGTGGCCCTGCTCGCAGAGCCGGATGAGGGTCCCGCCCATGGAGATCACGTCATCATCGGGATGCGGGCTGAAGACGACCACGCGTTTAGGAAAGGCGGCGGCGCTGCCCTTGCGGGCGGGCTGGACCGGTTTGCCGCCAGGCCAGCCCGTGATGGTGTTCTGCAGGGAGCGGAAGACCTCGATGTTGATGTCGTAGGCTCCGCCTCGGGCCGACAACAGGTCCTGCAGACCGTGCTCATTGTAGTCCTCCTCGGTGAGCTTGAGCACGGGTTTCTTGACGGTGTGGGCGAGCCAGGTGCTGGCCTTGCGCGTCATCCTGGCGTCCCATTTCAGGCCGAACTCCTCGATGTTGCCGAGGAGCCAGGGGGTCTTGTATCGCGTCAGGTCCGCGGCTGCTGCCGAGTCCAGCACAATCAGCGCTTTAGCATGCTGCTGGAGATAGGATGCCGCCACCGACGCCGACACGTCCGCCTCGACGGCCTGCTTGATGATGGCGGACTTATGCTCGCCCCAGGCCATCAGCACCACGCGTTTGGAGGAGAGGATGGAATCGACGCCCATGGTGAGGGCCTTGCGGGGGACGTTCCACTCGCCGAAGAAATCGCTGGCGGCGTCCATGCGCGTGACTTTATCGAGGGTGATGAGGCGTGTGCGGCTGTCGCGCGGGCTGCCGGGCTCGTTGAACCCGATGTGTCCAGTCCGCCCGATGCCGAGCACCTGGAGATCGATTCCGCCGGCATCCCTGATCGCCTGCTCGTAGCGTTGGCAGAACTCGGCCACTTTGTCCCTGGGCACCGTCCCGTCCGGTATGTGCACGTTCTTCCGTTCGATGTCGACGTGGCTGAAGAGGTGTTCCCACATGAAGAGGTTGTAGCTTTGCAGCTCTTCCGGCCGCATGGGGTAATACTCGTCGAGGTTGAACGTGATCACGCTCTTGAAGGACAGCCCTTCGTCTTTACGCAGGCGGATCAACTCGTCGTACATGCTCGTCGGCGTGGAGCCGGTGGCAAAGCCGAGGACGGTGTGTTTCTGGGCCATTGCCCGCGAACGGATGAGGCCCGCGATCTCCCTGGCGACGGCCTTGCTGGCGTCCTGGCTGGAGGCGTACACCAGGGTCGGTATACGCTCCAAGGCGGTGAAAGGACTGCGCGACAAACCCCCGTTGTTTTCTGTGCTGGCTGGTTCACTCATGGCGGGCAGACTACGAAGAATCCCGTCAGGTTCAACTGATCTGCGTTTTCTGGGACCTCGGCTCGCGTCGGCTGCTCGGTTATGATCGCGGCGGGAAGGTTCCGAAGAAGATGAGATACCTTGGCATCGATATAGGCGGCTCCTCGACGAAGCTGGCTGTTTTGGAGGAGGGGCGGGTGATCTGGAGCAGCCAGAGCCCGCGGTATGAGCGGCCGAGCAGGCATGAGCTGATCGAAGGGATCCGGGTCGCCGGGGCGGGGCGCGACACACGAGCCGTGGGCGTCGGATTGTGCGTGCCGGGGATTCTCGACGAGGCCGGGCGAGCGGTCGCGCTTTCGGTGAACGTGCCCGGGCTGAATGGCCTGAACCTGGACGATCTGGTCCGGCTTGCGTTCGATCAGACTCCCGGGCGACTGAGGATCGTCACGGACGCTCTGGCGGCCGCGTATGACATATGGTCTACGCGTGATCTGCCGGGTCGATTGCTGGTGCTGTCGCTGGGGACGGGGATCGGGGCGGCGGTTTTGGACGACGGCAAGCCGCTGATGGTGGACGGCCCGACGCCGGGTCACATCGGACAGGTGGATGTTTCGCTACCTGGCGAAGCGGTGATCGGCCCGGACGGGGGCGCCGGTTCGCTGGAGGGTTACGTGGGCGCCGGGGCGTTGAGGTCGCGATTTGGAGACGATCTGGCTGTGGTGTTGCCGGTGCTGCGGGGCGGCGAGGCGCCGTTTCGGGCGCTGGCGCGGGCGGTTCGGATCGCACACGCGATCTACCGGCCGCATCACGTGGTGCTGGCGGGGGGTATTGGGATCCGACTGGCGCATGTTCTGGGGCGGTTGCGGGAGCTGATCGAGACGGACCTGTCGAGCGTGGCACGGCGGGGGTGGACACTGAGTACGGGCGAGTCGGACTTTCATGCCGCGGCGGGCGCTGCGCGACTGGCGGCGTCGGGGGGCAGTGACGGATGACGGATCAATGACGGAGGACGACCCTTGGGGGTTGCGGCGGAGGCGTTGTGCGGGCCAGGGGTCGGGTTGGTGCGAGTCTTTGTGGGGCTATTTGGCGATCTCAAGCGACGGGGTGCGCGACGCTGGGATCTGGGCATCAGGGGAGCGGCTCGCCGCGGGCGGCGACCAGCAGGCGATACCAATCCTCGCGGCTGAGGTTGACGTCGTCGGCCTTGGCAGCGTCGCGGATGTGCTGGGGATCGGTTGAGCCGACGATGGGGATGATGCCGCTGGGGTGTTTGAGCAGCCATGCCAGTGACAGCACCGTGCGGCTGACGCCGTAGAACTTGACGGTCTTGTCGAGCAGTCTCTGGAGGGCGAGCATGGTGGCGCGTCGGGGGTGGTTCTTACTGAGTTGGCCGGCCGTGCCGAGGAATCCTCCGCCCAGGGGGCTCCAGGACAGGGGCGTGATGTTGTGTGCGAGGCACTGATCGAGGGTCCCATCGTGGAAGCAGGCGAGGCAGCCGAGGTGGATTTCGACCTGGTTGACGATGAGAGGCATGGGGCAGGCGGTCTGGAGAGCGGTCAACTGCGAGGGGAGGAAGTTGCTGACGCCGAACTCGCGGACTTTGCCTTGTTTTTTGAGTCTGGCGAAGACGGCGGCGACCTCCTGGGGGTTCATGAGGACATCCGGGCGATGGAGCTGGTAGATGTCGATGCGTTCGACGCCGAGGCGTTTGAGCGACTGTTCGCAGGACCAAGTGATGTGTTCCGCGGAGAAGTCATAGCGGTGAGGCGAATCGGGGTTGGGGTCGGCGCCGAAACGGATTCCGCATTTGGTGGCGATGAGGACGCGCTGCCTCATGCCGCGGACATCTTTCATCGCCAGCCGGAAGATGCGCTCGCACTCGCCACGGCAGTAGATGTCGGCATGATCGAAGAGGGTGTAGCCTGCTTCGTAGGCCGCGATGATGGCTTTCTTGCCGGCTTCGATGCGCTCGGGGGTCACCTCATTGGGTTGCCAGGTTGCGGCGACCCTCATGCATCCATAGGCCAGGCGGGTGGACATCAGCCTGCTCGTGCCGATTTTCCGTGTTTTCAAAAGGCATCTCCTTGTATTGCGGATGATACTGGCGGCGGGGGGCATTGAAAACTCGCGAAGCGGCGGTGGTGAGGATAGGGCCATGTGCATACAATTCCGCGGCAACAGGAGCAAGACCGTTTGAGGATCTGCATTCTCAGCGCCGGCGCGGGCGGCATGTATTGCGGGAGCTGCTTGCGTGACAACGCACTGGCGAGCGCACTGCTGCGAGGTGGGCACAGGGTGGCGCTGGTGCCGCTGTACTCGCCGGTTCGGACGGACTCGCCTGGGGTGGCCATCGACGAGGTTTTCCTGGGGGGGATCAACGCGTATCTTCAATACGCCAGCGTTATATTCCGGTACACGCCGCGTGCGGTGGATTGGCTGTTTGACCGGCCGTGGCTGCTGAACCTGGCGGGTTCGTACGGTGCGCAGACTTCCCCGGCGAAGCTGGGGCCGTTCATTTTGAGCATTCTAGAGGGGGAGGAGGGTCCGCAGATCAAGGAGATCAGGCGGCTGGCTCGTTTTATTGCGGATGAGCTCAAGCCGGAGGTGATCAGCCTGCCGAATCTGATGCTGATCGGTCTGGCCCGGCTGCTGCGGCGGGAGACGGGCGCGCCGATCGTCTGCGAGTTGACGGGGGAGGACATTTTTCTGGAGGCGATGGCTGAGCCGTATCGCTCGCAGGCGAAGGAGATCATCCGGCAGCGGACGAGGGACGTGGACCAGTTGGTGGCGACGAGCGCATACTATGCCGAGCGCATGGCCGAATACCTGGCGGTGGAGCGATCGAAGATCACGGTGGTGTACCCGGGCGTTTCGCGGGAGCAGATCGAAGCGGCGCCGGCGGTTGCGGGAGCGAATAGGCGGCCACCGACGATCGGCTTTCTTGCCCGGATCTGCCCGGAGAAGGGGCTGCACGGTCTGGTGGAGGCTCTTGGGCTGCTACGGCAGATGCCGGGGCTTGGGCAGGCGCGTGTGCGAGCGGCAGGCTACCTGGGCCCCGCGCACCGCGCGTGGTATGAGTCGCTCCGGGAGCGTATTGGGCGTGAGGGGCTGGCCGAGGTATTCACTTACGCGGGCGAAGTGGATCTGGCGGGGAAGCTGGCATTTTTCGATTCCATCGACCTTTTGTGCGTTCCCACGACGTTCCAGGAGCCGAAGGGGATGTATATTTTGGAGGCGTTTGCGCGCGGGGTGCCTGTGGTTCAGCCGAATCACGGCGCGTTTCCGGAGTTGATCTCGCTGAGCGAGGCTGGGGTATTGGTTCCGCCGGGGGACGCGCAGGCGCTTGCGATCGCGTTGGGGGAGCTATTAAATGATCCTGGGCGGCGTGCGCAACTGGGCGCACGGGGCCGGGGCGCGGTGGCGGCGAGGTTCACGGATGACCACATGGCGGCCGAGATGCTGCGGGTGTACGAGGGGGTTCAGGCCGCGTCGGCGTGAAGCGATCGGGTCGCGGGCGATTCATCGGGAGTCGGGCCCTTGCGGCGTTGCGAAGGCGAAGGCTAGCATCGATGGAGGTTGGGACGAACAGCGATGACCACGACGATGCCACTCCCGTCGCTCGATGCGGCGGACTTGTGTAAGGAATACCCGACGCCCGGCGAGCCGCTGGCGGTGCTCCGCGGGGTATCGCTGCATGTTGGGGTGGGTGAGTCGATTGTGGTGGTGGGGTGCAGCGGGTCGGGCAAGAGCACGCTGCTGAACATATTGGGGACGCTGGACCATCCGACACGCGGTTCGATCCGGCTGAACCACAGGGACCCATTCAGTCTGAGCGTCAGCGATCTGGCCCGTTTTCGCGCGGAGCACATCGGGTTCGTTTTCCAGGACCATCACCTTCTGCCGCAGTGCAGCGCGGTTGAGAATGTTCTGATCGCACGGCTTGCGGCCGGCCGCGTGAGTCTAGACGACAGGGCTCGTGGCGAGGACCTGTTGAGGCAGGTGGGACTGGGGGAGCGGCTGACTCACCTGCCTAGCCAGCTATCGGGTGGCGAGCGTCAACGTGTGGCGATTGCGCGCGCGTTGATGAACCGTCCGTCGCTGCTTTTGTGCGACGAGCCTACGGGCAATCTGGACGGCAAGACGGCCCAATCCATCGGGCAGCTCTTGGCCACGGTGGCCGGCGACGGGCGAACAATGCTGGTCGTGGTGACGCACAATCTGAGCCTGGCGGAACTGTTTCCACGGCGCATGAGAATGGACGAAGGGCGTCTGGTGGAAGAGTAGAATGCGGCGGGAGTGTGGCGTGGCGGGACATGTGCCGGGCGGCCCTTCGGGCGACGGGAAGACGAGCGTATGACCAGGCTGCGTTTGATCCTTCGGAACCTTGGCTACTTTCGGGCGGCCAACCTCGCGGTTATCGCGGGGATGAGTGTGGCGACGGCGGTTCTGACGGGGGCGTTGATGGTGGGGGACTCGGTGCGCGGGTCTCTGCGTGCGCTGGCGGTGGAGCGGCTGGGTCCGATTGAGCACGTTCTATACTCGTCGCAGTTTTTCCCGCAGGGGCTGGCGGAGCGGATCTCGTCGTTGCCGGAGTTTCGGGAACAGTACCGTTCGTGTGTGGCGGGGGTTCTGGTACGAGGAGGGGTGACGAACGCGTCCGGCACGTTGCGCGCGGCCGGGGTGCAGATCGCGGGGGTCGAGGGCGCCGATTGGCTGAGGGTTCCGGCGGGCCAGGCGATCATCAACTCGGAGCTGGCGGGGCTTGTGCTTTCGCCGGTGTCTTCGACGATCGTGGTGAACGTCGCTACGGCGGACGACGTGCCTCGCGACGCGACATTTGCGCGTCGCAGCCGGGCGGACCTGATGGTTGAGCGGCCGAGTTTGAGGGTTAAGGAGGTGGCGGGATCGCCGGGGGTGCTATCGCATTTCTCGCTGGCGGCATCACAGCGGACGCCGCGGAATGCGTGGATGAACCTTGGCGATCTGCAGGAGGCGGTGGGCCAGCCGGAGCGTGTGAACATGCTGCTGGTGGAGGGCAAGGCATCCGAGGCGGCGTCTGGCGGGGCCGGCGCGTTGAACGAGATGGTTCGTCGTGTGGCAGGGCTGGATGATTACGGTCTGGCGATGAGCGGTTCGCGGGACGGGAGGGAGGCGGTTCTCAGCTCGCGGAGCACGTACCTATCTCCGCCGGTGGCGGAGGCCGTCGCGGTGGCGGCGAAGACGATCAACGTGCCTATCCGCCGGGTGTCGGTGTACCTGGCGAACAAGGTGGTCAAGCTCGAGGGGGGCGCGTCCGGCGAGGCCGCGAGGCCTTCCTCGGTTCTGCACTACTGCATCATCGCGGGGATCGACAGCCTCGATGGGCAGGCGCTCGGCGCGGACGAGATGGCGATCAATGAATGGACGGCGGAGCACCTGGGCGCGAAGCGGGGCGACATGATCCGCTTCGACTACTACCATCGTGAGGCGAACGGCGAGCTGAAGGAGGTTGGCGCGCCCGTGGCTTTCCGGGTGGGGCGCATTCTGCCGATGACGGGACTGGGCGCGGACCCGACGCTGACGCCGGTGTACAAGGGTTTTACGGATGCGGACACGATCGGAGGGTGGAAGGCTCCGCAGGGGGTTGAGATCAACAAGAAGCTGGTGACGGCGGCGGACGAGGAATACTGGGAGAAGCACAAAGCCTCCCCGAAGCTGTTTGTCAATCTGGAGACAGCGCGCGCGCTGTGGGGCAACGCCTTCGGGGACGTTACGAGCGTCCGCGTGCCGGCCGCGAGCGCCGGGCGGTTTGCGGAGGAGTTGCTGAGGCGACTGGACCCGGGCGCGGCGGGGTTGTATTTCCAGCCGATCAAGGCTGAGCAGCTTGCGGCGGCCGGGGGCGGGACGGATTTTGCCGGGCTGTTCGTGGGATTCAGCTTTTTCCTGATCGCGGCGGCGGCGTTGTTGGCGGCGATGCTGTTCCGGCTGGCGATCGAGGGGCGTGCGCGGCAGTTGGGGCTTCTGGGGGCGGTGGGATTCTCAGGGAGTTTGCTGCAACGGATGGCTTTTGTCGAAGGCGGCATTCTGGCGGTCGTGGGCGCCGTTGTGGGCGGCCTGGTTGGGGTCGGCTACACATGGGTGATGGTGTACGGCCTGCGGACGTGGTGGGTGGGGGCGGTCGGCACGACCGCGCTCCATCTCCATGTGGAGGCGGGCACGCTCATCGCGGGATTGGTGGCCAGCTTCATTACTGCAATGGTTGCTGTGTACTGGGCGGTTCGGCGCATCAGCCGATCGGCGCCGTCGGCGCTGCTTTCGGGGGCATGGTCGTCGCAGGAGATGCCGATCGCGACTGGAGGGGGTGCGGGGGGCGTGTTTCGCGTGTTCTCCGCTGTGCACGGGAGCGTCGGGGCGGTTCTGGCGGCCGTCGTCCTGGTGGTCGTGGGCACGACGAGGCCGACGGCTGCTGAGGCGGCGTTTCCGGGGGCTGGGGCGCTGCTGCTCGTGGCAGCACTGCTGTTCACCTCGTCGCGGCTGCGTGCCGTCGGGCGGAGGACGTCGGAGTCGGCGGTCCGCTCGGTGGCTATTCTGGGTTTCCGCAACGCGTCGAGGCACGGCGCTCGCAGCGTGCTGACGATCGCGTTGATTGCGTTTGCGACGTTCACGCTGGTGGTGGTGGCTTCGATGCGGCAATCTCCCCTGGCCGACACGCGTGACAAGCAATCCGGAACGGGCGGCTACCAGTTGATCCTGGGGGCGGATGTGGCTCTGCCGGGCGATCTGAATACGAGGAAGGGGCGCGACCTTCTGGCGCTTCGCGATCCGGACTCGCCGCTGCTGTCGCGGGCGACGTTCACGTCATTCCGGAGCTGGGCCGGCCAAGACGTGAGTTGTCTGAACCTGACTCGTCCGACGAGTCCTACGATACTGGCGGCGCCGCGGGGGCTGATCGAGCGGCGGAGTTTCACTTTCGCCAAGACGATCAGCAAGTCGGACAATCCGTGGGAGCTGCTCGATTCATCGTCTTCTGGCGATGTCATACCGGTCGTGGCTGACAACGAGACGGCGACGTACATTCTGAAGCTGAACCTCGGCGAGACGCTGCCGATCAGGGACGAGCTTGGGCGGCCGCGGAAGCTTCGCCTCGTCGCGACGCTGGCCGGCAGCATTTTCCAGAGCCAGTTGTTGATGGGCGAACGGGATTTTGTGCGGTTGTTCCTGACGCAAAGCGGTTTCGGGACGGTCCTCGTGGAATGCCCCAACGAGGACATCGGCGACCTGCAACGGCTTCTATCGACCGAGCTGGCCGATTTCGCGGTCACGGTCGAATCGACCAGCGCCCGCCTGGCTCGGTATCAGGAGGTGGCCAACACATACCTTTCCACGTTTGAGGTTCTCGGTTCGCTGGGGCTGATGCTGGGGACGATCGGGCTGGCGGTGGTGCTGCTGCGGAACCTGATCGAGCGCCGGGCCGAGTTGGCGTTGCTTTCGGTACTGGGTTTCCGCCCGGCGGCGCGTCTTGGGCTGGTGCTGTCGGAGAACATTCTGCTGCTGGTGCTGGGCCTGCTGATGGGGACTGGGGCTGCACTGGGGGCGGTCCTTCCGTCTGGCCGTCCGCTGAATTACGGTCAGCTTTCGCTGACGCTATCGATCACGCTGGCGTTGGGCATGTTGGTGCTGACAATCGCGACGGTGCTGGCCGGGCGGCGTATCAGTCCCGCCGACCTTCGCGTCGAATGAGAGCGTTGGTCGCCGCGTATGGTCAAGAGGTAAACAGCGACGTTTGGGGACCGGTATTGATAAGAGACGGCCTGGAAGTCAGGATCCGCGGCACGCCGGGCCTTGCGCACGAAGACGTTCAAGCGAGAGGGATCGACCCATGGCACGCCATAGCACTGTGTTTGCGGGGTCTCTCCTGTTGCTTTTAGCGGCCATGGCGACCGGCGAGGAGTGGCCGTGCTTTCGCGGCCCGCGTGGCGACGGGATCAGCAGGGAGACGGACCTGGTGGAGAAGTTTCCGGAAGGCGGGCTGAAGAGGCTGTGGTTCGCCAACGTTGGCATCGGGTACGCCAGCCCGGTCGCGGTGGACGGGAGGGTTTACCTGTTCAGCACGATCGAAGAGAAGGACACGCTTCAGGCGTACGACGCGGAGAGCGGCAAAGTCCTCTGGACCGCTTCGTACAACTCCTCATGGACCGGCGACTACCCTGGGACGCGCGCCAGCCCCGTCATCGAGGGCAGCCGGATCTACACGCACGGCGGGGCCGGGGATCTGGCGTGCTGGGAGCTGGCCAACGGGAAATCCGTCTGGCAAATCAACGTTCTGAAGCTGTGTGGCGCCAAGTCTCTGCAGTGGGGCCAGGCGTCCAATCCGCTCATCGTGGGCAATCTGATATATGTGCAGGGGGGCAAAGGCGGCGCGGTTGCGGTGGCTGTCAACAAGAGTGACGGCACGATCGCATGGCAATCGGAGAAGGGCCTTGGCGGCTATGCGCAGCCGCTGCTGATCGACGTGGAGGGCACGAAGCAACTGATCATTTTCGGCGGGGAGACCATCTACGCGATGAATCCCGAGAACGGCAAGACCATCTGGAGATACGGGTGGAAGACGAGGTACGACGTGAACTCCGCGACTCCGGTGTACCGGGATGGCCGGCTGTTCTGCACAAGCGGCTACGACCACGGCTGCGTGATGCTGAAGGTCACGCCGACGGCGGCGACGAAGGAATGGGAGAACAAGAACATGATGTCGCGGTTCCAGGGGGTGATTCTGGAGGGGGACTGCCTATATGGCAACGCCGAGGGCGTGCTCCGGTGCCTTGACTGGTCGGACGGGAGGGTCAGGTGGGCGTTGCCGGATTCCGCGTTCAAGATCGAGATGGGGGGCGCGATCGTGCGCGTGGGCGACAAGCTGGTCATCTTGAGCCAGAGCGGCAAGCTTGGTCTGGCGAAGGCGGGTCCGGAGGGCGTTGTGCTGATCAGCCAGGCGCCGCTGGTGCAGGGCAAGGAGGTGTGGTGCACGCCGCTGATCTACAGGGGCAAGCTGTACGCCAAAGGCGCCAGCGATTTTGTGTGCGTGGACTTCACCGGCAGGTAGCAGGCATGTCGATGACTGGGCAGAGAGCGATCGCGGGTTTCCGGGCTTGGCGGGTGCGCCGGGTCAGGGCGGGGGCTTGTGTTCTGCGTGTTATGGCGTGTGTGTTTGCGGTTGTCGTCTGGCCGGCGCATGGCGCGCCGACGACACTGCCCGCATTTCATGGGGGGGGATCGCTGGTCGGCGTGGCGGAGGCGATCGCGGCGCCGCCGATGGTGGTGCGTTGGACCTACAAGCCTGAGGAGGCGGATCGCGGTTCCATCGAGGGCTCGCCGGTCATTGCGGGGAACACGGTGTACGTGGCCGACGGCAAGGGCGTGCTCCACGCCATCGATCTGCAATCGGGGCGATCGCGGTGGAAGTACAGGACGGAGGACTCGTTCGCGACCACGCCGCTGGTCGTGGAGGGCAGGGTGTTTCTGGGGGACCTGGCGGGGCTTTTCCACGCGGTTTCCGCGGAGACAGGCCAGAAGCTGTGGACGGTGGATACGGAATCCTCGATTCACGCCTCGGCGAACGCCGCGGGCCCGGGCGTTTTATTGGCGAACGACGGGGCGGAGTTGATCTGTCTGAGCGCAGCCGACGGGAAGACGATCTGGAAGGCACAGGGCGGCGACCGCATCAACTCTGCGCCCGCGATAGCGAACGGTCTGGCCTATTTCTCCGGTTGCGACGCCCAGCTTCGGGCGATGGACGTCGAGAAGGGCCGGGAGCTGTTTTCGGTGGATCTGGGCGCGTTGGTGCCAGGTTCTCCGGCGATCGTGGGGGATCGCATGGTGGTTGGGACTGATGGTGGTCGGGTGCTGTGCGTGAGCACCGCCACCCGCCAGAGGCTATGGACGTACGAGGCGATCGAGAATGAGATGATGGTGTACGCATCGCCGGCGATCGCGGAGGGGGTGGTGGTGATCGGCGCGCGTGACCGGCAGGTGCACGCGATCGACCTGGAGAGCGGCAAGCGAGCGTGGGTGTTCAGGACGCGTGGCGAGGTGGATGCGTCTCCTGTGATCAGCGCGGGCCGCGTGTACGCGGCGAGCAAGGACAAGAACCTGTATGTGCTGGATCTGAAGAGCGGCCGACTGTTGTGGCAGTTCGGCGCCGGGCGGGCGATCCTTGCGTCGCCGGCGATCTCAAGGGGCGTGCTGGTTGTGGCGGACTCTGCGGGGACGGTTTATTGCCTGGAGCCAAAGTGATGTGGGTGGAGGAGCATGTGGAGCCGTCGGCGGGGCATGGGTTACGCCGGGCGGAGTATGATCTTGCAAATCGGGCGTGCAGCAGCTAACTTGGCGGGCCTACGGAGGGCTCCGGCGAGGGTGTTCGGAGCCAGTTAGGGCAAGATCGTTTTTTGGAGGTAGAGGATGAGAAACCGCTTCACGGCCGTGTCGGCCATGCTTTCTATTGTGATATCGACGGCAAGCGTCTCGGCGGGCGTTGTGGCGAACTACCGGGACGACTTCAAGACGGATGGCACTCCGAAAGCGGGGTGGGGCTATCTATGGAATGCCAACGGGCCGATCGGAAACTCGGCGAACTATGTGGCGTTGGTGGCGAGCAGCAACTTTGGCGGCGACTACGAAACGGCGGCGGGTGCGCTGCCGCACGCCGCGCCGGGGATGAATCTTGCGGCGACGAGCACGTCGCTCGTGCCGGGCCAGGGGAGCGCGCAGGCCGCGGACGGCATCGAGCGGTTCGCCATAGCCGCGTACACGTTCGGCGTGGCGGACGTGGGGGCGGCGGGCGCCGAGGCGATCCTGGACCACTATCGCTTTACGGTTCCGATCGACTCGGTGGATGGCGTGAGCACGCGGATCTACCTGAACAACACGCTGCTGGCGCCGGGCGAGACGATCCTTCCGCCGGGGCTGGACTACGACAGCAGTTTCCCCGGCGCTTATCCGGTGCCTTTGGGAACGGTGCATGCGGGCGACACGCTCTACGTAGCGATCGGGTCAAGAGCCAGCGATACCGGGGATGTCCTGGGCATCGAGTATTCACTGCTGGTCGTCCCCGAGCCGGGTTCGCTCGGCGTGCTGGCTTTGGCCTCGCTCCTGATGGTGCGACGACGGGGAATCTGAATCCGGGCCTGACCTATCGAGTCTGAGCTGCGCCGGCCGGCCCTGGCGATCTGGCAAGGGTCGCATGGCGAGTGGGGATCGGATACTCTGGATCCGTTGTACGTGTCTGCGCCTGGTCAGAACTCGAAGAGTGTCTGCAAGGAACATCCCGGAGCACACACCATGAGCCACGATCCGTGTCCTGAGTTTCCGGAGTACTCGACGGCCAGTTCGGCGCTGGACAATCTGCCGTTCGTGCTGATGGTGGTACTCGGCGTGGGTATGCTGAGGCTGTCCATCACGGATTCCCCAGCAGGCTGGATCTGGGCGGGTCTGTACGTTCTGGCCGGCGCGCTGGGGGTGCTGAACGTGATGCTGCGATTGTGTCCGTACTGTCCGAGTTACGGCAAGCGATCGTGTCCGTGCGGATACGGGGTGATCGCGGCGAAGCTGCACAGGGCGGGCGATCCGAAGGCTTTTGCGGGGAGATTCCGCGGGGGCATTCTGCCGCTGGTTCCGCTGTGGTTTATCCCGCCGATCGCGGCGCTTGTGGCTCTGTTCTACGTGTTCTCATGGGTGCTCGCGATTCTGCTGGCGGCCTTCCTGCTCGTGGGCTTCGTCATCATCCCGGTTCTTTCACACCAGCATGGGTGCAAGCAGTGCCCGCAGCGTGAGGCGTGTCCGTGGGCGGGGCGCACAAAGCCGCCGGTTGGCGGCGAGGCAGTGGAAGGTTCAGGGGGGCACCTAAGCTAGTATCCGACATACTGCTCTGGGAAGGCCTGGGCGAAGTCGACGCCGAACCATGACTGGCGGATGGGTTTGTGGAGCATGGCCACGTACTGATCGGCGCCGGGGTATGCGCGGCCTTCGGCGTGGCCGTCAAGGAATCCGTAGTTGGCGTAGAAGGGGTCGTTGCCGCGGTAGGTGTAGATGCCAGCGCGGTTCTTGGCGTGGAAGGAGCTATCGCGGTCAAGGAAGAGGATGACCTCGCTGGCGGTCTGCCCGCGCGGGAGTGCCTTGTTGGCGCGGAGGCCGGCGATGTTGCGTACGCACCACTCTCGGAGACGGAACTGGGTTACGAGGGGGCCGTTCATGATCGCGATCTGGAACATCTCTTTGCCGGCGTTGTAGTAGTAGTTGGGTTTGAACTCATTGGGCGGGCGATGGCCGCCGAAGGGGTCGTCGCCGGTGAAGACGAACGAATCATCGGGTGCGCTGGGGCATCGCCAGATTTTGCCGTCGTTCGGCAGGTACTTCTGGAGTAGCATTCCGATACTGGGCAGGACGTACCGGTCGGGGCCGAGGGGGGTCCATGCGGGCGCGACCATGCTTCGCGGGCACATGGGGCTTTCGAGGGGGGTGTTGGTGCTGCCGGCCTCCGGCAGATATCCGCGATTGTCGTTGACATAGAGCATCGTTGCGGCGGTCAGTTGCCGGACGTTGGCCAGGCAAGCCACGCGTCTGGCCGACTCATTGGCGCGGCGCAGCGCGGGTAGCAGCAGGCTGACCAAGATGGCGATGATGCCGATGACGACGAGCAGCTCGACCAAGGTGAAGGCGCAAGGGCGGAGGCGCCCCGGGACCGGCCTGCGAGAAGCAACACCCGCGTGGGTTCTCATGTGTGGTGTTCCCAACTGAGCTCAGGAGATTATACTGCGCCGGGCCGCAACCGTTTCACAGGGGGTTATTCTGCACAAGCTACCGCCGGTTACAATGATAGGGTAGTATTCCATGGGCAGTGGTCTGGCGAGTTGAGATATTGTGGCAATTGAGGCGGACCAGGATGTGGCAGGCCGCCGGTATCAGCCAGGCGACAGAGGAGCATCGAGCCCGTGCAGGTGATCGAAACCGCCATTCCGGACGTCAAGATTCTCGTTCCCCGCGTTTTCAGGGATGAACGGGGTGTTCTCTGCGAGAGTTACAGCAAGCGTACGCTGGCGTCGCTGGGGATCGACCTGGAGTTTGTGCAGGATAACCACTCGCTGTCGTTGGAGCGGAACGTGGTGCGAGGGCTGCACTTTCAGATTCCGCCGTTCGCGCAGGACAAGCTTGTGCGGGTTGTGAGCGGGTCGGCGTTCGACGTTGCGGTGGATATCCGGCGCGACTCGGCGACGTTCGGCAAACACGTGGCGACGGTTCTGAGCGCGGAGGACTTTCGGCAAGTGCTGATTCCGGCGGGGTTCGCGCATGGTTTCTGTACGCTCGAAGCGAACACACTTTTTCTGTACAAGGTGACGCGCTTTTACTCGCCGCAGCACGACCGCGGCATTCTGTGGGATGATCCGGACTTGGGGATCCAGTGGCCGGTCTCCGCGGGGCAGGCGTTGCTGTCGGAGAAGGATCTTCGCTTCCCCCGGCTGAAGGACAGTACGGACCTGTTCTGAGCAGCAGAGGGCGGGCCGAGGCTTCCGCCGGGCGGCATTGAGGATCATGGTTTCAACACCGACCGAACGTTGCACAGCGATCGCCGCCGTCCGGACGGCGGCCGGGCTTTGCCAGAAAGTCCAGCAGCGGCTTGTGCGTCCTGAGACTCTTGAGAAGAAGGACAGGAGCCCGGTCACGGTGGCCGACTTCGCTTCCCAGGCCGTCATCTGCCACATGCTTCAGGAAGCATTTCCTGGTGATGCGATCATCGCCGAGGAGGATTCCGCGGACCTTCGCGCGGATGCTCAGGCGGGTGTTCGGCGGATCGTGGTCGAGCACGTCGGGGGATCGGTGGGGCGGGAGCTTGACGAGGCGACGGTACTGTCGTGGATCGACCATGGGCGGCCCGCAGGGGCCAGTGTTCCGAATCGTTTCTGGACCCTCGACCCCATCGACGGCACGAAGGGGTTCCTGCGGGGTGAGCAATACGCCGTGGCACTGGCGTTGATCGAGGGCGGCCAGGTGGTTCTGGGCGCGCTTGCCTGTCCCAATCTCCCGGCGGACGAGGGTGCGGGGGTGCTGCTGGTTGGCGTTTGCGGGGAGGGATCGTACATGCTGCCGCTGGGCGGTTCGGGGGATCGCGGGCGGCCGGTGCGTGTCTCATCGACGGTCGATCCGAGGCTTACGCGCTTTTGCGAATCGATCGAAGGGGGGCACTCGGATCATGGGCAATCGGCGAGGATTGCGGCGTCGCTGGGGATCACCGCCGGGGCTCTTCGCATGGACAGCCAGGCGAAGTACGCGGCGGTGGCGCGTGGCGAGGCGGAGGTCTATCTGCGGCTTCCGACGAGCGCGGAGTACAGAGAGAAGATCTGGGACCACGCGGCGGGGGCGTTGATCGTGGAAGAGGCCGGGGGGCAGGTGAGCGACATCGAGGGGAGGCGGCTGGACTTCGGGCATCCGCCGACGCTGGCGGCGAACCGCGGGGTGGTGGCGACGAACGGGGGGCTGCACAGGGCAGTGCTTGGGGCGATGGAGATGCATGGCTGATTCCCCCAGAGTGCCCAGGTTCACGTTTACTCCCGTCCGACTAACCTAAATAGGTGATTCCCATTCGCTCGCCTGTACAATGGGGCGTAGGAGACCACTCATGCAGGCGTGCAAAGCACTTACGGCAGGGACTGTTGTGGCGACCATTCTGGCAGCGGCGAGTCTGGCCATGCCAGGAGAAGCTGGGCCCATCAATGTCGATGTGTGCGTTTATGGCGGGACGTCGGCGGGGGTGGTTGCGGCGCTGACGACAGCCAGACTGGGCAAGTCGGTTGTTCTGGTTGAGCCGGGCCGACACCTCGGGGAGATGACGACGGGGGGGCTGGG
>Ga0315284_10003367_pt1 | contig 22709 bp, 21 predicted proteins | sample YL17G09_16_MG_FD_203696 | JGI IMG/M metagenome (GOLD analysis project Ga0315284, IMG submission 203696) | Sediment microbial communities from Yellowstone Lake, YNP, Wyoming, USA - YL17G09_16 | ecosystem: Environmental > Aquatic > Freshwater > Lake > Sediment | place: USA: Wyoming | collected... | reverse complement strand
AAGGTGAATGGAAACTTATCTGTTTGACCCAGAATATTTTGAAGTTCTCGGCTGATATGAGAGCCAGAACACTATCTTTGGCCCTTACCGCTATTGCATCGGTTATTGATCTATTGGGGGTATTCCGACAATTCTTGATTCTTCCTTCAGTACCACGAAGAATTTTGAATTAGGCAACAGCCTCTGATACCAATAATTTTTTCTCGCCATGCATTCAGTACACGGAATGGTACACCTTCAGGATCTCTTTTGAAATTTCATCCCACGTGAAATGGTCCCCGTACCGTAAAATCGCATCCCGATCCCAAGTGCGGTCTAACGCAATCAATATCTTTTTTGCCAGGTCCTCTGTGTCGGATGGTTCGACAAGCAGACCATAGGTATCGGAAATGACAACTTCGGGCACACCGCCGACCCTCGTGCCTACAAAGGGCTTTCCGCAGCCGAGCGCCTCGAACATGACTATCGGGTTGCCTTCATCGAGACTCGGAAGGACAAAAAGATCGCAGGCGTTCATCCAGAGGGGAATCTCATCGTGGGGTTTTCGGTCGACAAGCCTGACATGATCCTCGAGCCCGAGTGCATGGATCTGGCGTTCAAGAACAGTTCGGAGCCCTCCACCACCAACAATCAAGCAAAGGACGTCTTTTCTCTCCGAAATTATTGTATGCATGGCTTCGATGAGGTACTTGTGTCCCTTGATGGGATCAAAGATCCCTACTGTGAGGATGATCTTCTTATCCTGAGGGAGATTGAGCACTTTTCTGCACGCTGAAGCGTCACGCGGAAAGAAGAGATCGTGCCTGAAGCCGTTAGGAATCAGGGTGACTGACGTGGAAGTGTTCAACTTTTTAATGCAGGAAAGATTCCTCTGGCTTACGGTGATGATATGATCTGCAGTGTTCAGTACATCTTCGATCTTCTTTTTCCATGCTTCATCTTTAAAAGGAAGGTCATAAATATCATAACCGTGAGCCGTGACTACGAAGGGAACGCCGTATTCCTCCTTAATGCGGGCACCGGCATAACCCTGCGGCCAGAGAAAATGTGAATGTACAATATCAAAATCCAACTTGTTTTTCATTATTTCTTTTTTCGCTGCACGATAAAATATTACACCAAGTTTTTTATACTGATTATCCGTGGGGAGGTAAAAAAGTCCGGTGGGGAAAATTGTTAGGTTCGGTGGTTTATTTCTCAAATCCATTAATTCTGATTTCCTGAAAGGTTCCAATGACTTCAGAGGAAGAATATTTGAGATTTCGGAGATTATATTATATCTGAAAATAACATATCCCTGCTTAAAATAGGGCGCTGTAATATCAACGCAGTCTTTCAAACCAACGCGATAATTATTCATCAGGAACAAAATATTCCTGATTATTTTACCCTCTTCTGTCATATTCATCCACGGTTAATCTAAAATGGCATCCCATTTTCCATTACTGACAAATGTAGAAACCAACTTCACCTGGAATAACTGGAAATGCCTTAATGTACCAATTTTTTTCATTCCAGCCTTTTCATTGCTTCTTTGGGATGCAATATTTTCTTCATCGATTAAACCAAAAATTTTCCCTTTAGGAGCGAAGTCTCGGAAAATATGGATTGTGATATATTCAAAAAGGCCATTTCTCCTGTACTTACTGAATGTATGGGCATCGAAACCGTAGTAATTATTTTTTCCTTGAAACAGGGGTTGATCAAGGAATAGATCCGGATGGAATATAGTTAAATCACATATCCAGTAATAATGTGCAATTTCTTTACCATATACCGCAAAATATGCAATACACCCATTTTTTAACAAATATCTGAATTTTTCTTTTGTATTCTGAATTTCTTCATTTTTCTCATATTTTTTAAGGTCATTTTCATTCCTTAAAACATCAATCCGGACATCTAATTTCGGGATCATTTCGGGGATATTTTCATCCGATTTAAATTTAACATAGATAAACCCTTTCATATTACAATAAATTTTATGCTTGATGATTGATATCCAGTCAATAAAAAAATAAATAATTTGTATCACCTCCGTTTTTTTATAAGGTTAATATATATCAATCTGGCGATTTTACCCAGAATATCTTTTTTGGAGACTCCGTATGATATCTCAAGGGATGGATTAAATTTTGATTTGAACTGGCAAAGATTTTTCGTATCGGCGCCAGTAAGTTCAAACTCATGATATCCCTCTTCTTTGGCTTTCTGAATTAAATACCACATAATATACTCATTTCCAAAGACCTTGTCAGGCATTCTGGCACTTCCCATCCAGGTTATAAACCGTTTATATTCCTGCGTGGTTATCGAACCCAGTATCTCATTATCACGATACAGGTAATAGAGTCGCAGATGATCAGGATATGCACTGAATAGTTCTTTGAGATAATCAGCACTGTAAACTGGATAATTTAAGCCTTGTTCATCATATCTTCGTTTCATTAAATCATAGAATACGGACAGGTCATTACTGGGAACTACCATTAAACGAAGAGTATCCGGATGAGATAATTGCCTCTTTAAGTTCATTTTAAATCCATTGCGGATGGATTCCAGATCCCCCTCCAGATGAATCATATAGGTATACGTCGGATTTATATCGAATTTGTTCCATTTAAAGGGCCTGATATCAATAAAATTTGGAACAGTGGATAGGGAAATGTAATTCGGAGATAACGATATAATATATTTATTCATCTCATCTATGACCTGGTTCAGGTACGTCTCCTTTTTATCCTGCTTTAATCCATTAAATTCGGAGTTCATGATAAACCCAAGATAGGGAATCCCTGATTGGGGCGGGGGGGAGAATACCGACCGGAATAAAGCATTTTTACGGTAAAACAGTGGGAAAATCGCAATCAGATTTTCGCCGCGGAATACACCATAGGGAAATAAGGTATGCCCACTATACTTTTCTACAATCTTCAAAAAATCCCATTTATGGAATATTAATCCGGAGGGGCTATTGTCAACAAAGGTATCCCAGATAGATTTATCGTCGATAATTTTAATACTCATTTTTTTTCCACCAGGTCCAGATATTCTCCCCACTTGTCATCCAGGCCTTTTTACTACAACAATACTCTAATATCTTTTCATACATAATTTCATGGGTATTTTTGAAAGGACAATTAAAACTGTCATTATGCCAATTTAAACAAATTACACCATTGTATAATGCAACAGTATCAATCAGCCTTTTTACCAGATTCCATGCCTCTTCATAAGACGTTGCTGATTCAAACACAGTATTGTCCATAATGGCTAACGGAATCTCCAGAATGTTGATTTCGCTGTCAGTATTCAGGTTGTAAGGGCGGAAAGGATGGCACATACCATTCCTGAACCCTACTATATCATTGTAGCCCAGGGTCGTGTCATACAAAAATTCTGCTCTTGCCAGTTTTTCCCAGGAATCGGGTACGTGAATGCGCAGGTAATGGTTCCTATAGCCGGTGACCATACTGCCCAGCACCTGTTCAAGCCGTTTTTTTTCCCGCAGGATCTCTTCCAGATCATTGTAAGCATAGTAGCCCCCATGAAGCCCGACTTCCCATCCACGCTCATGAATCTGACCAAGTTCGTCATCCAAATCCTCAATATTGTACCTGAAGCGTCTGATGTCGGAATGGGTTGCAAGGAAGTAAAACGAGGAATAGGCGCCATACTTCTCCTCTAGGTCCATAATCTTTTTGAAGTTCCAATAGGGGCTCTTTTCCTTTTCGTGCAGCTTCCAGGAAACCTGCCTCCTGAGTTGGTCGAAGTCCAGTTTTTTGAGACAGGTCATGGAGGAGAGGAGTATATGCCGGTAAGGGGGATAGATCTCATCAACATCGTGAGTGAGGCAGACTGCAAACAGCTTATTATCAGGGTACATAAACTTAAGTCCCTGCTGAATCAGAAATCTTGAAACGGCAGGCTCAAGAATGTCCTGATAAGTTCCGTTTGAATACATGAATTGATCATATTGATCCAGCTGATTGGGGACGTACTCCTCTTTCCGGGTGTAGAGATCCCATAACGTGGGGTTTTGGCGGAGGATATCTTGTGCCTGAAACATATGCTCACACTCGTTGTAATTGCTGTAAACACAGGGGTCTTATAAAAACCTGAAAGCGGTACTGTTGCACCAAGCGATCGGTTCTCTCAGTAATGCGGGCTCCTGCTTGTAACATCGAATCATCACACGTAGTTTTCACGGATTTCACGGGGGGTTGAAAATGTCACTCCCATTTGCATAGCGTTCTTGATGAAATACTCAAATGAGTCCAGATAATCGGGCGAAATCCTACCCGGATGAGCCTGAAGGGTCATTACACCTTCCCCTTCCCTGCATGTAGGACAGAAGACCATCTATCCAGATATTTCCGATCTCTTTAGCATCTTCCGGATGAAATAATGGCCCATAGGGGTCCTCAATCAGGGTATAATCACTGATACCCAGTGTGGGAAACTCTACAACCTTGGGGGTAATGCGGTAGGGTATTCGCGGGGAATTACAATATGCGTTATGGACGGCTGCAATAAATTTCTGGGCCGGTTTTGTAAAGGGATAGATTTTCGTGTACATGTAGCGTTCCTGAACGAATGGTATACCTTTAAATGCAGTCTCAAATCTGTTTTTACTGCAGTCGTACGTTAATCCAGCGTTATCTTCTGCCGGATAGGTATTGTTATTGTGCTGGTAAAAAGGAGTCCGGAATCCTTCTATGTCCAGATCAAAAAGGGATGAGAAGGTTTTTTTCATGTGCATCATGCGTTCAGTCTGAACCGGAACCGAGTCATAAAACGCCCCGATGAACATCCCCGTGCCCTTCAACCACATGACCATGCTTAATGATATATTCTACACGTTCAGGATATTCCTCAGCTGCCCTTGCGGTAATCAAAAACGTTCCGGTAACATTGTAGGTGCCAAGAACAGAAAAATAACTATCCAGGCATCCGATGGATTCAGTATCAAAATAATCAATATCCCCCGTAATGCACACTATCATGGAATTCTGGTTATCTGTTGTTTTCATGGATTCTCATCATATTCACTGGATTTCATCGCCCGCTGTGCTGGTTCCCGGGAACAGGTATGGTTTTTTTCATCGGATGATCTCCTAGTGTTCTTTACTTTCAGTCAGACTCCGGGGGTAATTCTCGACGAACCATACCAGATACGCCGTCAGGTCAATTTTATCACGGATTACCCGCTCCCGTTTCTCCGCCCAGATCCGCTTGCTTTCAGGATCCCGAAGTATATCAAGAGCCCTGGGTAAAGCAATCGCTGAATCAGAAAAACTATACATCAGATCGTACTTTTTTTCAAGTTCAATAAAGTTTCCCATTGTTCCCACGAGTGAGGATATCAGCACTGAGGGTGTGCCCAAAAGGGCTGCTTCCGTTGCCATTGTTGCCCCTTCCCCGATATACATCCGGGCGAAATGGAGGACATCATGAATTTTTTCCGGGGAGATTTTAAGACTGTAGTCCTGGAGGTGCTGGGGAAGTTTTCCTTCTGATGAAATAAAAACCCGCCCGAATTGTTCTAAATTTTTAATGAAATCCACCCTGTTCCGGATCCCGTGATGACCTATGTCATGACTTGCGTCCCAGGAAACAAAGCGGACGATGATGAAGGGGTCGTCGCGGGTCAGTCCGAGCCCGCTGATGACTGCCGGGTCGGGGCTGTAGCGGTTCGGGTGAAGGTAGGCAAGTTCTGTGTATCCCTCGTATCGTATCTGTTTTTTCCCGAAATCCTTCTTAAAACAGGTGGGGGTAATAATCGCATCAGTAAACGGAACATACAAAAGATGTTCCCATTTTGCATGCTCGGTGTCATCAAGGGCTATACAGGGCTTGTTCAGTACTTTTGCTACATGGGCAGCCCTGATGGACCCAAAACCGATGAATATATCCGGTTTAAACTTTTTTACTGCCAGGTACATCCTTATATCCAGCAGGGCAATATTCACCATTTTTTCCCCAAGGGACTTCCCGTAACTCCCCAGTTTTACATACTCAAACCCATAGAGATCCAGTAAACGGTACGAAACCTCCTTCTCGCTTGCCGTAATCAAGATCTCGTGTCCACGGGTTTTCATCTCATAGATGAAATGTTTAAAATAATGCACATGAGCCGGGTGATTAATATCCACAACGATTCTCATTTCTTTCTCCGTGTATTTTAAGGAAAGCACAGTTCAGATAATGGTATGACAGATTACTATAAAATCAAACTTTACTCCGCTGCAGGAATACTTTTCCCACATTCATGCCGAAATCCAGAAACGACCACACAAGCCACTCACCGATATTTGCTGACCACCGCTCGGGATGTACGGTGAGGTAGAGTTTTTTGCCCGCCGTGTCTCGCATCCATTTTATGAGATCGTCCGTGCTGTCCAGAGATACCAGTTCATCATGTCCTGATTTGGTTTTCATCATATCCCGTAGGGAATGCTTCCCACTCCATGTCCTTCCCGTGTCTGTCAGGTAGCGTAAACCCTCAATTTTCTGTTCAAATGATAAAAAAGCCTCGCCATAAATTCCATAAGAATGATAATCATATACGTTCCACAAATCCCGATTATTATATTTTGAGAGCGGACTCCCGTGCATGCAGATGGTATCGATCGGGCAGATTTTCCTGAATTCTTCCAGTTCTGATTGAAAGAGTGCAATCGCTTTCTTAGAATCACCCTTTGTTTTGCTCAGAACTTCATAGTGATAACCGATTTCATGGCCTAGATCCCTGATTTTGTTAATATTATCTGGTTTGAATGTGGATGGATATCTAAAATAATAAGAGGAAGAAATCCCCATATTGTATTCCCGTTCAGCCATAAGAAGAGAGTTCTTTATTTTTCTGTCAATATCATGGCGCATTACTGCGATGTTTCCCTCAGGTTTCTTTAAAAGGTAATCAAAAACGGTATAAACCTTATAGTTCTCTACAAGAACCTGGCAAAGTTCCTGATACTTACCGAGCGTAAAATCCAGTGATTTGAAACCCATAGAGATTAAGACCACGTATTCGTACTGTTCTCCTCCTGCATATTAAAAAACATCGCAATTTAAAATCTTTTGATAGGAGCCCGAATGCGATTCGTGAACTGAGGCAAAAATCATGGTGCAGCTAAGGATATACATTCGTGATAAAGGGAAGGTAGCTGTCCCGGACTTCACTTTTGGCATAACCCCCAAATCATTTTTGTTATCCAGGCTTTCAAAGAATCGGTGACCTTTTTGTAGGAACGAGAATATTATTAATAGAGATGGAATTCTGATGATAAAAAAACAGATCGCAATAATCGCCTTTGCACTATGGCTTATTATCATTTCTCTCTCTATGCTCTTTGCCGGTTGGTTCGATGTGGCACTTTTCTTTGTTCTTGGATTCATCGGTTTCCTCGTGATCGTAGAGCTTTCAGACCTGCACTATGTCAAGCCTGATTACACGCGATATATCAGGTTTGTTATCATTGCGGGGATTATACTATCCGGAGCGATTATCGTACAGAAAGTAATGGAAGCTTTTGGATTGGAAATTATTTTTGGATGAAAGCTCCGAACCGCACTGCGCTCTGGTTTTTGTCCAGTATTCGATCGTGGGGAGTTCCTCCATATTTAGTACAGACCCGTCCCTTCAAGGACAGAGAAAGACCGTTTATTTTTCAGATTTCATAAAAAGTACGTCTGTACGCGAGCACATTTGTAGTATCAACGCAATTGGTATGGTTCGGTAACGACAAAACATCATGAATATAGTGCACATACTACAAATAAAGGAGATAAAAATCCTGTACTAAAAAATTAGTTCATCACATTTTAGAAGAATATGAAACAGCTTTTGTAATAACAGATAAAGACAATTATAGTGAAAAGAAATGTAAAATCCTGGTACAATGCAGTGTGAAAGCAATGAAACAAATAATTCTGAATAAGTACTCCACCGCCGCAATATTCCTGATAATAGCGGCAGTTATTCTCGTTGCTCTCGCCCTTGTTACCAACCTCGGGGAATTTGTAACTGCAGCATTTGTGATTTCCGGCACAACCTGTATTATGGCAGGGATTTTTATCCTGATATTTTCAGAAGGTGAACCAATTGATCCACATTTTGTCGGGATCCTTCCTGCACAGGGCAGCATAAATCTCTGCCGTATAGCGTCCGATCGTGGTATAACCGGGAATGCATATTTCGTCCCTCCTCGCCTGACTGAAGAAGCTCAGGTAATGCAATATAATCCGGTCCTGACCTACAATGGAAGCAAACTATCGGTAAAAGGAGCATCTCCGGAAAATAAATCTTCCGGGCTTGTTACCCTCCCATCCTGCAATCCGTTAATTCAGAATCTCAAGAAGAAAAATGAACTGGTAATTCCTGATGATAAGGAAAAATTAACCCAGCTACTCCATGAGACAATCGAAGAGATTTTTTCGTTCGCTTCACAGCTTTCTGCCAGCTGGAATGGCAGTACAGTTACAATCACTTTTCACCAGTATCGGTTTATTGATGGATGTCAGGTTGTTGCACAGGAATCCTCACATTGTTGTTCCATGTACCCTTGTCCGGCGTGCAGCCTTTGCGGGGTATTGATCACCGAGGGCATAGACAAGGTAGTCAGTCTTGACCGGTGCTCAATGAACTCTTCATCTCAGGAGGTCACTGCAATCTTCTCGATATTGCCCGTACCCGACGGTTTTCACTATTCCCCTTACCAGACGGTTTTTGATATTTCCCTTACTGAACAGCTACCCAAAGATGAAGGTCCCGGTAGCTCGCATTGATACGATCACTGCCAGTTGTATTAAAACCCGGGACGATTTCATCGAATAGCAGGAACTCAAGACGGTTGTACCCGGTTTTCTTAACTGACAGATTATAGGGTATTAGCGCAGATTCATTATGTGAAAGGGTAAACAACAGCCGGTCATTTGGATCCATCTCCGTAATAGTGGAGATATTTGTTACATTATCAATTTCCGTGCGTATCACCCATGTCTCAATGGTATACGTGATATTCCGGTACTCGTGATTTACCACACTAACGTACATTGGATAATTTTGTCCGACATTGATCGTGTCAGGGTAATCAGCAGCTGTCCGGTTTTCACCGAGAATGAAAAATTCAGTGAAGCGCTCTCCATCTTTTGGGACAGCAATCACATAGATTGTTACTAGTATTGCGATGAGGATAGCAAGGATAAGGACAGAACTAAGCAGTTTTTCAACCCTGCTGCCTCCATCGGGAAAAATCTCTTTTCGGATAGTACCTCTGATCTCTGAAAAAGGAAAACTAAACCGTTCTTCTAACGGGAAAAGGGATCTTCGATAGAATGAAATAAGGATCATCACCAGAGTGAATAACACTACCGATATCACGATTGGATCAAGCCGAATTCCCCATGAGGTGAAATTTAACCCAAGTCCAATAAGGGGGACAATTACAAGAGAGAGTCCAATGGAGAGCACTATCCGCTCGATAAGATCGATATCATCTTTTTTGGGGAAGAGTGCAGCAATGAGGCAGTATCCAGGGATGAAGAGTACCAACGGGAGGGTAAGTATAACTCTGAGGAACGTTGTATCCGGGAGGGGGAGATAGATCGCACCTATACTTGCTGTCAGCCATATAACCACAAACATCAGGTCTGCAGGGAACTCCTGCCCCGATCTGGATGGAGAAAGGGCAGGAATCTGTTGATCCTCAAGCATCCCTATCACCTGTACCCGGAATTATTGCACCATGACATGCCCGATACATGTTATCACAAAACCTGCAGGAATAGGAACAGCTCTTACGCCGTATCGTTGCCTTTCTCATTGGTACTCTCTCCTTATTTTCTCCCGGATCTGAACTTTTTAAGAGGATTCCTGCAAGAGTATCCGGTCTGAAAATTACCAGGGAACGGTATTGTAGTAGTACTATTAGATGTATCGTCAATATAAACTGGACTATAGGTGTGCGGGATCCTTCTGGTCTGTTTAACAAGTTACAGGATTTGAAACGCATGAACGATCGTAACAAAATCGGCGCTCTCAAAAAACGCGAGGAAATTCTCCCCGGACAGGATATGAGGATTCGGCGAAATGAGCAAAAAAATCTAAGATATGGCTCAGAGAGTAAATTTTCTGTATTATACACTATTCTGTCTTTTTCCCTGGATTTACGCAGAAAAGGAACAACAAAAGATTAAAATCCTGCCTGAAGTGAATTGGAGTTACACGTTGAGTTTCTGCTGTACTTCCCAGATGGATGTGTCAGATATATCAACCTGTAATTTTTTCAGTGCGTCTTCCCGATCCATATTTCCCTGCCGGACAAGGGCAGCCAGATCATAAGCATATGAATGAATATGATACTTATCAAGGTGGTTCTTTATCGCAAATGCGTTCAGCAGACAGTTGGATGAATTATGATCTTTTATATCAGGATCTATCCAGCCAAGTTCAATGCATTCTTTTTTGAATTTTGGTTTATCATAATCCCATATTAGGAAGGGGTGAATAATCGTTACCCGGGGTTCGGGAGAATCTGACCGGATAAGAGATGAATCGATCAGGTACGTATCCCGTTCAGCTATTCCCATGGCCTTCAGGTTCCCATCAAAAAGTTTTCTCATCCATATCAGGAAAGGTTTTGTCAGCGTGATGAAAGGAGCATCAGTCTGACCCGGCGAGAAAGCGAAAACAATAAAGGGTGATTTGGTGGATATGGCCAATTCAATAATTTTCTGTTTGATGATACTTATGCACGTATTACATATATCACTCGCCCGGTATTTTGCAGACCCGGGATAGGCATCTTTGGAACGGGCAGCCCTGGAAAACGTATCCTGCAGTGCGTTTTGATCCAGGGTAAGGCGAATATATGTGCTTTTTGTCAGATCGCAAAACTTCCGGGCATTCCCCAGTGCAGTTTCTGAGATAAATCCATTGTCAAACTGCATCGCAAGAATATTCAGGTGAGGATAATCCTTCTTCAACCGGTACAGGGTATACGAGGAATCTATCCCTCCGGACATGGCAAAAATAACATCATACTTCCCTCGTTCCGTGGGGGATTTGAGCAGGATATCCATACGTCTATGATATTCCTCTTTTTTTTCCTTTGAGATAGGTGTGAAGTGTTCACAGAACTGGCATAACCCGGTTTCAGGATGAATGGAAATCCCCGGCGTCTTTGAATCCAAAACGCAATTTTTACATATAATCGTTTCTTTCGCAATCACAAAACGTTCATCCCTGTTTTGAGTTTCATTACCGATTCGTTGATCCCGGCCAGGGTATCAAAATTTTCAGGAGTCAACATTTCTGGAGGAATTTCGATTTTATATTTACTTTCAAGGAAATCAACAAGCTGGAGCAATATGATTGAATCAATCACACCCGTTTCAGTTAAAGAGTCATCTTCATGCAATGAAATTTTTTCATTAAGAAATCCTTCTGTTTTCAAAAAATATCGTATATCTTCGAGTATTTCGTTCATTGAGGGGCACTTCGATTGATGTTATATAGTATAAGTCCAAATATTTGATAAATTTTTTGCTCTGTAGAAACGGGCATGAACCGATCGGATTCACTCTCGGACCATGAAAATCGAATACCCGGTTATTATTTTGATATGAATGGTTAATTTAACTTAGTTGATTTTTACGGGAAATCCTTCTCCAAAGCAGGTTGTTCCGACGACCGAAAGATCTAAGGTTCATTGTCTCCTTACCAGAATGTGTGTTCAAAAAGTAAGGAGACAAATAGAAAATTGGCGAGCCGGAATATCAGGTTTATCAGGGCCGCGGGTTCTTTCGTGAAAGCAATAAGGATTACCCCGTATTCCTGTAAATATTCGAAAAAGATCTACACCCAGTATCAGATTCTGGCTCTTGTACTCTTCAAAGATTTTCGAAACTAGCACTATCGGGACTTCATTGAAGATCTCGGAGACATGGAGTCAATCCAGCAAGAACTGGATCTTTCAACCGTACCCCATTTTACGACGCTTCAGAAATTCTTCTGTCGGATAAAAACCTTGTATCTCCGCTACGCATTCGGGAAAACTCTTAATCTGTTTTATTCCAACAATGATCCGATCCCCATCACGGCGATCGATTCATCCGGGTTTACCAGCGGATATTCCAGTCACTATTACTCTGTCAGAACCGGCAAGATTCGAAAGCATTTCCTGAAAACTTCGATCTCGGTTGATACCGATCAACAGGTGATCACCGGGTTCATCGCTTCTAAAAGCCGTGTCCACGATACCCGGCACGCACACAGATTATTCCGACAATGTCACAAAATACGAAGGTCAGATTGTTATGGTATGGATAAGGGATACGAGTCCGAAGCGATTCATCGTCTGATCCGAGAAGACCTGCATGCCGACTCAATCATTCCGATCCGTTCCTGGAGTAATGAGTTTGTCGGAGGAACGTATCGAAAGGAAATGGCTCTGCAGTTCGATGACGTCAGATACCGGAAGCGACAACCCGTCGAAAACAAGTTTTCTGTCCGGAAAAGAAAGTTCAGTGGTGATCTAAAGGCAAGAATATTCACCATCCAAAAGAAGGAAATCGCTGGGAAAATGATTGTCTGTAACATTCACAGGTTCTTACAATTTCTTATTATTGAGGTTTTCTACAGAGCAAAATTTTTTCTTGTATCAAATAAAAGGAATAAGGTAACAGATGGATAAAAGAATGGGTAATAACGGTATCAATATTAAAAAAGAAATGCTCAGCAATAGTGAAGATCTCAAAGAAAAATTATCCCGTTTTATAAGGGAAACAGTACGTGTCCAGTTCAGGAAAGATGGCATTGTTATCGGGGTTTCCGGCGGGGTGGATTCTGCCGTTGTTGCCGCTCTTGCCGTTAATGCACTGGGTTCGGACAGGGTATATGGTCTTATCCTCCCGGAGAAGGAGTCGTCACCCTCGAGCAGGGAACTGGGGGTAGATTTGTGCAAGACTCTGAAAATTCCGTACGGGGAAGTCCCTATTACACCGATGCTGGAATCGTTCGGAATTTATTCCAAAAAAGAATCCCTCATCCGGCAGCTTTTTCCCCAGTATGATCCGGCAATTCATTCCACTTCTTTGACCCGTCTCCCCCTATTCACCACCGAGAGAACACTTAATATACCCTCCCTAGTGCTTTTGAAAAACAAGGAAACAATCAGTACAAAAAGGCTATCCTCCCAACAGTTTTTACACCTGCTCAGCCTCCAGAATGTCAAACAGAGAACGAGGATGATTGTTGAGTACATGCATGCAGAAAAAATGAATTATGCGGTATGCGGAACTACAAACAAAACTGAATTGCTGATTGGATTTTTCGTAAAGTACGGGGATGGGGGAGTTGATCTGGAACCTATCGCAAATTGCTATAAATTACAGGTGTACAAGCTTGCGGAACTGCTCGATATCGATAAAAGGATCATATCAAGGGCCCCGAGCCCTGACACCTGGAGTCATTTCACTTCAGATGAAGAAGTCTCCCTGAGGATACCTTATGATATTCTCGATCAACTGCTTTTTGCAGAAGAGAACCATCTTCCTCTCGAGATAATCGAGGATAATACGAAGATGGACAAAACACAAATTGAATGGGCAGAGAAACATATTCTCAGTCTGAAGAATGCTGCACGGATGCTCCAATTTTCCCCTCCCATCTGCGTATGAATGGGTAAGAAACGCATTTTCACCGTACGACGCCGGATAAAAATACCCTGGATCTGACCGGAAAACATATGATTGCCGTTAAGGAAGTTTCTGAAAAGGACCTCGTTCGGTTAGCGGACTATTTACTAAAACAGCCTCCGTTTTTTCAAACAACAAAAGAAACATGGGAACGTCGGTTCGAAATATGGTGGGCCGCAAATCCGGCTTTCACGCCTCACTTCCCGAGGGGATGGGTCCTTGAAAATGAGACGTCCCTTGTGGGATTTATTGGAAACGTCCCGGTAAAATTTTTAGTATGCGGAGAAGAGAAAACTGCTGTCGCTGCAGTTACCTGGTACGTAAATCCTTCCGTACGGGGTTTATACAGCATCCAGCTCCTGAACGAATTCCTGAAACAGAAAAATGTATCATTGTTTCTTTTCAATACCGATGCCCCAAATCTGATGAAGATATTATACAAAAACAGGTTTAAGGAATATATCCTCCCCCGGTTCCAGACAGAATATTTGTCTATTTTAGATAAAAAAAAGGTGGGATTTATTTTTAAGGAATTCCGTATTATCAAAAGACCATCATGGGGGGTGATTAAACGTTTAGGGTGCCTGCTGCGTGTATATGTTTACCAGAAACCAATTCTCGGGGAAGATGCGTTGCAGGATGGATATACAACTTCTCTTTGTACTTCCTGTGATGATTCTTTTTTGAAGATATGGAAATCCTCCCTCAAAAGCGGCGATGTAACCATGTCGCGTGATATAAAAACATTGAACTGGATTTATTTTTCTTCGATCAAACCTCGAGAAAGGATCGTAATCCAGTGCCGCAGAACGCTGGATAATTCACTTGCAGGTTACATGGTATTCGATATTATCAGGAAGAAACAATCAGAAACGGGGATTATGAAACTTATGGATGTGTGTATTGAGAGAAATGATCTCCGGGTTACGACTTTGTTACTACAATTTGCCATTGAAACGGGAAAAAAGAATAACGTCTCAATTCTAGAATTATGGGCAGACAACCCGGAAACAGAGATATACTTAAAGAGTAATTTCACGATGAGAAGGGCATCTCAACATCATAACTACATCAAATTTCCAGATAACCCTGAAAAACGACCGGAGTCCCCTGCAGTATCTCCCGTTATGATCGCTCCACCACGGGGGGTTGATCATTTCTAATGTCCTGGACAGGATTTTCTCGCCATAAACTCTCCATGAATCCACGAAGATCACATCATAAAAAAAATATTGAATTTTAATGCTGTACAAATGTAACATATTTCCTGACCGGGGGAATGGAGTAGCATGCATTGTTTTGTACGAATATCATTACAAGGGTAAATTATGAATTTTGTCAGATTTCTCCTTGAAAAACAACGGGATCCGGAAAAATTGTTTGTCTTAGGTGACCATGGCTCTCTTACCTATGCAGAGTTTGTAGGAAAACTGGTGAATCTGGCTTCGGTCCTGTTTAATCGATACGGGAGTGGGAAAAAAATTCTTTTAATGGCGGATAACACGCCATTTTTTATCATCAGTTACCTTTCGATCATGTATAGCGGCAATAGTGTGATCCTTGTTGAAACGAGGATCAGCAAAACCGATCTCACTGGGATCACTACCGCCAGTTCACTTTCCGGTGCACTTGTTCAGGATAAGTACTGTCAGTATTTTGAAGATGCACCGTTTGAAATCATGAATGAAACAATTTTGCAGGAGCCTGGCGATACTGAATATTTTTTACACTCCCCCCCTGGTGTCCAGGATGACGACACTGCGGTTATTATCTTTACATCGGGAAGCACCGGAACGAAAAAAGGCGTCATGCTCACCCACAGGAACCTTATCGCTAATACAGGTTCAATTATTACATATCTCGATTTGGATGAAACCGACAGAATGTGTGTGGTACTTCCTTTTTTCTACTGTTATGGTGCCTCATTACTCCACACTCACCTCCGGGTTGGCGGAAGTATTGTGCTGAACCAGAAACCATTCCTTGGTTCGGTTATCAATGATATTGATACCTACCAGTGTACCGGATTTGCCGGTGTTCCCAGTACATACCAGATTCTTATCAATAAAACACGGTTCCTGAAGCAGAAATTACCCAGTCTGAGGTACTTTACCCAGGCGGGGGGTCAGTTGCCGAACAAATATATAAAAATTCTTACTGAGCATTTTCCCGAAAAAAAGGTATATGTTATGTATGGTGCAACAGAAGCAACTGCAAGACTATCCTTTCTTCCTCCTGAATTAGTCAGCACCAGAATGGGATCTATTGGTAAAGGGATCCCCGGCGTCACTCTTGCTGTCCTGAACAATAATATGCAGCCGGTGAAACCTTCCGAAATTGGCGAGATCGTGGCAAAGGGAGACAACATCATGAAGGGGTATTATAATGACCCTCTGGGAACAGAAGCTGTGCTCAGGAATGGCTGGTTGTATACCGGAGATCTCGCCACGGTTGATGATGATGGATTCATCTATGTAATCGGTCGGTCAAAAAATATCATCAAATCCGGTGGTTACCGGATCTCTCCTGCTGAAATTGAAAATGAAATTCTTTCTCTGGAAAAATTCACCGGGTGCGTGGTCTTTGGAGTACCAGATGAGATTATGGGCGAAGCAGTTGTTGCCGTCATCCAGGCCAACAACGCCGGCGATCAGCATGAACTTCACAGGGAGATCGTTGCGCACTGCAACAAGAAATTCCCCTCTTACAAGGTTCCTAAAAAAATTTTCTTTGTCCACGAATTTCCCTTAAATTCGTCCAATAAGGTGGATTTGGCCGCATTGAAGAAAATTGTACTTTCACGGGATACATGAAAAAATTCTGATTCAGACAATTTTCTCGTTGTACTGCATCCAAAGCCTTCCTTGTTTTCAACGGCTCAGCGTTAATAGAAATTACTCGAATAAGACACATTCCTGACAATTTATAAGGATATGTGTTCTGCGATCACGACATGCCGTAATGGCCGGGAGTACACCTGAAAAGGAGCGAATCTTACCACATCAGAGGATTTTTAAAAAGACAGTAGCGCTCTGAATCCGTGAAGGGGTTCCTGGTGGAACAGATGATGCTGTGCCAATGCCTATATATCAAGCCAGACCAGAACATCGGTGAAGTGTCCCCGGACCGTGGCCAGTGAAAAGATAATGCGTTGATCTATGCAATAGGACACAAAGTCTACATCCTTGAAAGGAGAGCAGGCATTCAGAAGAGGGTAAGGATTTTTGTCGTATAATTTTGAATAGGATTCAACCAGCGTCCACACATGTATGACCTGCCACATACGTTCCTTACCCGGTGCACAAGAGTAATTATTAAAAATGGGACTGGCTGAAATTTTTTTATCCTGTACCTGACGCACTCCTTCAATATCACTGCCGAGTTTCCTTTTTCCTACGGTGATTGCGATACTGGTACCGGAATAAGAGAGACAGATATATACGTGTGGCTGGTCTTTGACAAGAATCCTTCCATTCTCAGTCCTAATCAGGATAATGTCAGCTATTTTCTCTTTTGCGAGAATCTCCGAAAGAATATGTTTGAGGATGGTTCGCGACACAACAAATCTTTGTCGGGAAATCACCGGTATAAAACGAAGTTCCTGCTCTTTCTCGTCATGCGTGAGAAAATCATGAAGAGCCTGGTGATATTTCCCAAGATCGATAAGGAACGTAATGGCCTCATGAGCGATCCAGTACGACATAATATCATCATATTCACACCGGTTTTGTGCGTTTTTAGACCATGGCCTGAGAGGAGGCAGTACTGCAGGCACCTTTATGCATGGCATTTCCAATGCTATCGCTCCAAAGAAAAAGTCTTTTATTATATAATTGAATGGAACCCCATTTAAAATCTATTTTTAAAATACCTGTTCACTGTTCCTTTTCATGGATTCAACGTTCCTGTGAAATGAGGGTGGATCCTGCAGGATACAAATAGTAAACACGGATTTTTCCCTTTCCGCGAACTCCGGCAACGTGTGAAGTGATCGCAATTCAAAAGTGCTGCAAGATCGCACTCATACATAATAATTTAGTGGAAGTGAAACGAACCCCATCTCGACTCAGGAATTTATGTGTCTGTTTATGGTATCGGATTAAACGAAGTTCAACTATTTCCTGTTGGATTTACCGGGAATAAGAATATTTGAATCGATTCCGAAAGAATAAAAACACAGAAAATTATATCACTATTACACATGGGTTAAAGTCCTGACCGGAAAGAAACCCCCTTATAAAAATGCGGTGAATCTCCCTTATGAAAAATATCGTACTTATTCCACTTATCATCGTTGTTGCATGTATACTTGCAACAGGATGTGTCGGTCAAATAAAGAAGGATAATGGGAGTGGAAATGGATCTGCCACCCCTACACATACATTCTCCGCTATCGTAAATAACACAGATTTTCCCGGTTCCAACGCCACCATAAAATCGGGATTGAATGGCACGCTGATAGTATCTATCAACAGCTGGGATGCCGAACTGCCGCTCTTTATAGACAATAAGAGTGCAGGAATTGTGACAATGGAAAAACCACTAATGATCATGCTAGAAGAGGGGAACCATACAGTAAAGGTCTGCTCAGGTGTTATATGTCTGAAGGAGGATGTTGAGATCAAATTCGCAGTTCAACGCGTAGTGGACTTCACAGAACAGTTAAAAAGGGATGTAGGGTTCCCTACCCCTACAGCGCGAATCATCGATTATTACAGGAGTGGTAGTGGTGTTGCCGTTGTAGTGGAGTTCATTAATCCCTCTTCAAAAGACCTCTCTATGACCGCGGAAGTCGGTGTCGGGTATTCATTTATAAACGATAGGTCTCATCAGAGAGGGGGAGAGTCCACTCGAGGTAAAGCAGTTGCTAATGTGAAAGCCGGTCAACGCCAGACATATGTTTTGGATCTCGGTTTTGCCTCTGGCTATTCTTATATATTTGATTCCCCGAACCTCGGGCTAATAACGATAGAGGATTTCGAATAACTTGATCAAATCCGAGTGCAATAAAAAATAAGGAGGCAGCAAAAACCATTTTTGTATGGACCCGGACAATTGTCGTAACCATGGTATGAGCTGATTTGAATACGGTCTTGATGACCGCGTATGGTCGCTCACCCGAAGATCGCTTTTTTGAAATCCGTTTGTTTCTGAGAATATCCCAGATACAAATAGGATGATTACGTACTCCCCGTTTCATCGTCGCATCGAATCCGAGAGGTTTTACTCCGAAATACCCCTTGTCCCGGTATACCACTTCACCTTCTTTTGAGAGATCAACCTGGCTATCGTGGAGTGATGCAGTAGTAGTCTGGAGTTCCCGGATCAATCCATAGTCACAGTCTTCTTTGGTATGGACTTTAAACCCAAAATATGACTTGGAATTCTTTTTCGTCCATGTACCCTCTTTACTTCTTCGTGTCCTGGCTTGGTCTCCCCGGGGCTTGTCAGCGGGAGCATGTCCCGGATCAGCAGTAATGAATGTGGCATCTTGAATAGTACCTTTTTTGATATTCAATCCCAATGCATCCTGATGACGTTGGAGTTCCTGCCATATCAGCTCAAGTTCCCCTTGATTGATGAGTCGTTCCCGAAAAAACCAGATGGTGGAGTGATCCGGTATCTTTTCAGGAAATCCAAGAAATTTCAGAAATGAAATCTTATCATTCGCTTGTCGTTCAAGTTCGGGATCTGATAACATTTCGTAGTCGGTACTAAGATAAAGTACTATCTGTGTTTTTCGAAATTCTCGATAATCTAAATTTCCGGGACAAGACCCGGTCCTTTTTTTTGGATAGTGTTTTAATTTAGCCACAGATAATTGTGGATCTTAGGGCTCTGGAGAATTCCTTTTTTTAGATGATAAAATAAAAAACACATGTAAGATAAGGAGGGGCCCGGGCTTGTTCCCTATTACCTCTCCTTAATTAGAGCGATGATGGCGTAGTACCTGTCCATGGGATATATCGCATTTTTTGGGAGCCACCGTGACGGGGGTGAAACCCCAGCTGAACGTTCAGGTGTTTATTGAACATTCCTCCAGAGCCGAAACGTTATCATTGTAAGCCGGTGACGGTGTGTTTTAGATTCCTGTCGGGTACCTACTGATGGCATCCATTTGAGATGTAGTTCAGGCTCACACAGGGTAAACGTGATCTAACATTAGAAGAATGAAAAAAATATCTTAAATCCTCTACCATAAACGCAAGGGTACCAATACACAGGTTTCCCGTACTATCACCAGAAAGATTACCAGGTATTCGAATCCGTCTGGCGATTATAGATGATCGTTTTAATGGACGAAAACTCTTTGATAAAATCACCGGATCTCGGTACGTATTCATCCGCACCATCGTGACGGGCCTGGTCAATAAGGGGATCTTTACCTCTCCCGGAATAGATGATAAACAAACCCTTATACCCTGTCTCCCGGGCAGCCCTGACAAATACCCCGCCGTTCATTACCGGCATGCGGTAATCAGAAATTACCACCGCAATGAGTTGTTTTTTTAATATCTCAACAGCATCCTGTGCATCCAGACATGCGGTCACCTCAAAATTCCCGCTCTCATTAAATGCAAGGTGCATCAGGTCGAGCATATCAGCATCATCATCAACAAGAAGAAGCGGGATCATCGTTCGGCCTCAGGTACAGAAGGAAGTTTCTTTTTTTCGCCGGGATGGGTCTGATGCACCCGGAAACACTCTAACGGGACATGGATCTCAAACCGGGCACCTTTACCTGGCATACCTGTCTCTTCGATGGTCAGACCGGTGATGGAAAGAATTTCTTTTGCCAGGAACAGACCAAGTCCCATGTTACGCATCATACCAGGTTCAAAAATTTCTAATTTCAACTCTTCCGGTATACCTATACCATTATCCCCGATAATCACATCCAGTCCGCGGTCATCTTTTGTGCATTCCACAAAAATTTCTGTTACGTTCTTTCCATGGATCCCGGCATTCTCAAAAATGTTTTTAAAGACCCGGGTGACCTGTAGATCTGCGTAGATCTCCCACTCACCAACATCAACCGTAAGCCTGACAGCATTTGGATCAATCCATTCCGTGACCTCATTCATGCAGTCCTTAAGGGTAAACCACCGGGGAGGGTTTATACCAAGATCCTTATAATCACGGGTGAACTTGACCAATTTCCCGATTGCCTTGGTTGAGGTTTCCATGCGGTCAAGATAGTCAAGGAGGGAGGTATCCTGTGCCAGGGATTTTGCTTTGTCCAGATATCCAAGCAGCACGGACACCTTGTTGAGGATGTCATGCCGGGTCAGGCTTGATAAGAGGTTGAGCTTCCTGTTCACCTGCCGCAGAGCTTCTTCTGCTGATTTACGTTCGGCAATATTGAGATGTGTTCCGGTCATGCGAAGGGGTTGGCCGGCTTTATCCCATTCCGTTACCATGCCGCGGTCGAGTACCCAGACCCAGTGACCATCTTTGTGCTTCATTCGAGATTCGCATGCGAAATTCGCAGCTTCTCCGGTAAAGTGCTTCTGGAGTAATTCATCAGATCTTTTCAGGTCATCGGGATTGGTCAGAGATCGCCAGGTATCGATGGTTACGGGCGATAGCTCCTGCACCGTGTAACCGAGGATATGCGTCCAGCGATCGTTTATGACCATCTCGCCGGTCTGCACGCGCCAGTCCCACAGGCCAACCCCGGAGCCCTCGATTGCAAGCTTGAGTTTCTCCTCGCTCTCCCGCAACGCCTGTTCACTGTGTTTGAGCTCCGTGATATCTCCGATAAGCCCGGTAATGCCCGTTATTTTCTCCCCCTCGAAGAGAGGCTGGGCAATAATCCTGCCCCAGTGAATACCACCGGATTTATCCACCATTCTGAAATCATTCGGGCTGATTGTTCCCCCCTGTGCCTCTTTTAATTTCTCTCCCAGGATATGTCGTTCCTCGGAAGGCACCAGTGTATAGAAATATTTGCCGATCAATTCCGTCGGGTTATACCCCAGCACCTGCCGGATAACCGGACTCACATAGGTAAACCGTCCTTTTGTATCGGTGGTAAATATAATGTGACTTATGCCCTCGACCAACGAGCGGTGTTTTTCCTCGGATTTTCGGACCAGGTAATCTGCTTTGCGCTGTTCAGTTACATCGGAGAGAACACATACAAATCCGCTTGGTCTGCCCGTGTGGTCAGGAATGGTTGAAACACTGACTTCTGCACAGAATGCTGTACTGTCCTTTGAGATCAGCCTGCATTCGTAATATTTTGAATAACCCTTTTCCAGCGTCTTTTTTAAATGTGCCCTGCTGTTTTCCAGGTCATTGGGGGTAACATAATCAAAGAAATTTTTCCCGGTGAGTTCGCTGGTGATTGAATATCCCAGCATTGCCGCAGCCTGAATATTTCCCAGTTGTATGGTACCTTCAAGATCCAGCACAAGGATCCCATTGGGGGAAGTTTCAATGATCGTGCGGTAATGCAGTTCACTTTCCACGAGTGCGTCATCGGCTTTTTTCAGGGCTGTTACATCTGAAACAACAAACAGGCCATAGATGAATTTCCCTTTTTCACCCATGCGGGGAGATGCTGATAACCGTGTATAGGAAGGTGTTGAGTCTTTTTTAAGAAACACGAGATCAAAGTGCTCGTTGTTCCCGGTTTTTATCCGGGCGAGTTTCTCTTCAAGATAGGTCCGGTCGTTTGCAGCGGTACAGGAAACAATGGATTTTCCCAGCATCTCACCCTTGGAATAGCCGAGAATTTCAGACATCTTCTGGTTTACAAAGCTTGTATTTCCCTCAGCATCAAAGGTCCAGATGCCTTCCTGCGCCAGTTCAATCAGTGTCTGGTATTTCCGTTCACTGTCCTGGAACGCATTCTTGACTTCCCGGTGACTTTTGATCTCCTTTTTTAAGGTTGTTGAGGTCTGCGTTAATTCTTTGGTGCGATCTAAAACGGTCTTTTCCAGATCGCGCTGGTATTGTTTAATCTCGGAAATGTCATCCAGAATGATCAGGATTACCCGTTT
>Ga0315284_10003366_pt1 | contig 22710 bp, 17 predicted proteins | sample YL17G09_16_MG_FD_203696 | JGI IMG/M metagenome (GOLD analysis project Ga0315284, IMG submission 203696) | Sediment microbial communities from Yellowstone Lake, YNP, Wyoming, USA - YL17G09_16 | ecosystem: Environmental > Aquatic > Freshwater > Lake > Sediment | place: USA: Wyoming | collected... | reverse complement strand
GGACCCCTGAACCCCCGAACCCCCGAACCCAGGCCTCTAATGTCATCATTTCTTAAGCTGCTGGTACGGCTCTACCAATGCACGCTCGGTACGGTCCTGCCGAACTCGTGCCGGTACGAGCCGACCTGTTCGCAGTACGCGCTCGACGCACTGACCGAGCACGGCGCGGTCGGGGGCTCCTGGCTGGCGCTGAAGCGCATCCTGCGCTGCCATCCCTTTGCCCGCGGCGGCTATGACCCGGTACCCAAAACGCCCGTCACCGAACGGAGAACGACCACCGGATGAAACCCAAGTCTGACTCGACTTCGCTGACCACTATCATCGGTTTCGTGCTCGTGGCCGTCATTCTCATCGGCTCGCAGTTTCTCCTCCGGCCGAAACGAACCGCGCCGCAGCCGGTCGCGGCCCCGGTCCAGCCGCAGCCCCAGCCGGCCGAAACCACGCGGCCGTCAGCGCCGACCCCGGTGCCGACCGCTGCGCCGACCCTGGCCCCGCTTTCGGCCGAGCCCGCGCCCGAGTCCATCGTCGTGCTGGAGAACGACCTGCTGCGGGTTGAGTTCTCAAACATCGGCGGCGCGGTCACGTCCGCCCGGATGAAGAAATACGACGCGGACATTGTGCCGTCAGGCAAGTATCTGCTCGGCACGGCCGTGCTCCTGCCGCAGGGCTGGTTCAGCACCGCGGCCACGCCGATGCGCGTCGCGTCAACCGATAGTTCGGTGACCTTCACGGCGCGCGCCGACAGCCTGACCCTCACCAAAACTTACACGCTGCGCAAGGACTACACGCTCGACCACCGGGTTTCAATCGCGGGCCCGGGCCTGGGCTTTGCCGTTGACGCGCAGGCCGGGCTCGCCGTGACCGAAAAGAACATGAAGGGAGGCCTTGCCCACTTCCACTTCTACTCAAAGGTAGGCAAGAAGCTTCACCAGACCCCGGCCAACAAGCTGAAGAAACCGCAGGGGACGTGCGACTCGGCCGACTGGGTCGGCATGAAATCCAAGTACTTCCTGCTCGCGGTCATCGCCTGCGGCCGGACGTTCGACTCGACCTACGCCGTCGCGCTCGAAGACGGCCGGGTGGGATTCAGTGCCGTGGTGCGCAACCCGGCCCCGGAGACGCAATTCACGGTCTACCTCGGGCCGATTGAGTACGAGCGGCTGCGCGCGTTCGGTATCGGGCTCGACAACGTCCTCGGCCTGGGCTGGACCCGACCGATTGCCGTCGCCATGCTCTGGTTCCTGCGCCTGCTGTACAGCATCGTCCGGAACTGGGGTGTGGCCATCATCGTCTTCTCGATCCTGATGAAGGTAGTATTCTACCCGCTCACGCGCACCCAGACCAGGCAGATGCGCCAGATGCAGCTCCTGCAGCCCAAGCTCAACGAGCTGAAGACGAAGTACAAGAACGACTCGCAGAAGCTCAACACCGAGACGATGCAGCTTTATCGCCTGTACAAGATCAACCCGGCATCCGGCTGCCTGCCGATGCTGGTCCAGATGCCGGTGTTCTGGGCGCTATACGCGGTCCTCCAAAACGCAATCGAGATGCGCGGGGCCACGCTCGCGTTCTGGCTGAAGGACATGTCCGAGCCCGACATGCTCTTCGGCCACCTGCCGGCCGGCCTGCCGATGGTCGGCGGCGCCGCAATCGGGCTGCTGCCGGTGCTGATGGGCGTGTCGTTCATCGCCCAGAATCTCATCACGACCGCCGACAAGCGCAACCTCGCCATGACAATCATCTTCCCGATTTTCATCACCCTGATATTCCTGAACATGCCCAGCGGCCTGCAGCTTTACTGGTTCATGTACAACGTTCTCTCAATCGGAGAGAGCATCATCGGAATCAAAGGAGGGTTGCCATGGCGCAAGTCGAAGAGCACGAAGGAACCGTCCCTGGTCTCGGCGCCGCCTCCGAGGTAGCTGCCGCCGCGCCGGCCGTGCCGTCCGAGCCGGAGCTCATCCGGCAGGAGGTCCAGTTTCTCGCCAACCACATCGGCATCCGCGCCCGGGTTGAGGTGGAACTGCGGCCGGAAGGATACTATGCGAACATCCGGGCGCGGCGCTCGAGTGGAATCGTCATCGGCCGCCACGGTGCCACCCTTGAGGCCATCGGCCATGTCGTCCGCCTGATAGCGGTCCGGCACTACCCGAACGTCCCGCCGGTAATCATCGACATCGCCGGCTACCGCCAGCGCCGCGCGAGCTTCCTGCGCATGAAGGCTTCGGCCATCGCCCGGATTGTGCTCGAAGGCGGCCGCGAGATGGCGCTCGAACCGCTCACTTTCGAGGAAATGGAGATTGTCGAGGACGAGCTCAAGAAAATCCCCGGAGTCCGGGCCCACACGGTCGGCGAAGGGTCGCCGCGCAACGTCATCATCTCCCTGATCTCCCCGACGAAGAAATGACCGGCCCGCGCCGGCATTCGCCGTCAGCCGTGCACCGTACACCGCACACCGCAAACCGTAAACCGTGCACCGTACATCGTGCATCGTCCGTAGTCCATAGTCCATCGTCCATAGTCCATCGTCCTGACACGATTTGCGCCGTTGCCACCCCGGCCGGGACCGGCAGCATCGCGGTCATCCGGGTATCGGGCACTCAGACGTTCTCCATCCTCGACCGGCTCTTCCCGGACCATCCTCCTTCCGGCCAACGCTCGCACACGGTCCGGCTCAACTGGGTCATGACCCCGGCCCGCGAGCCGGTTGACCAGGTCATGGTCACGGTCTTCCGCGCTCCCCGTTCCTATACCGGCGAGGACATGGCCGAGATTTCCTGCCACGGCGGCACGGTCGCGGCGGACGGAATTCTGAGGCTGCTGATTGAGGCGGCTTGCCGGCCGGCCGAGCCGGGCGAGTTCACGCGCCGGGCCGTGCTGGCCGGCAAAATGACGCTGTCCCAGGCTGAGGCGATAGCCGACATGGCCGATGCTCGGACCGAGCCCGCGTTCCATTCCGCGCTCGCCCGGTACCGGGGCGCCTTGTCCGGCCTCGTCACCGGCGTATCGGACGACCTCTCCGGACTGCTGGCCGAGGTCGAATTCAACCTCGGATTCGACGAGCACGATGCTGTCTCCGGCGCGGTGCCGAAGGCCCGCATCCGCCGCATCGCGGCCCGGCTGGACAAGACCATCGCGTCCGCGGAGCGCGGCCGGTTTCTCATTGAAGGCGCGAGCGTCGCCATCATCGGCCGACCCAATGCCGGCAAGTCCAGCCTGTTCAATCGGCTGGCCGAGAACGAAAGGGCAATCACCAGCCCGGTTCCGGGCACGACCCGTGACCGGATTGACGCGACGGTCGTGCTTGCCGGCGTGCCGGTGCGGTTTGTTGACACCGCCGGGCTGACGGCGCGCGCCCGCGCTGGGGACTGTCCCCAAGGGGACTGTCCCCGCATGGGGACTGTCCCCAAAACCCGGCCAGGGACTGTCCCCAAGACCGGTTCCAAGGCCCTGACTGCCCTGGCCCTTGCCCAGACCGGCAAGGCGGTCGAACAGGCGGACATCATCATTGCGCTCTTTGACGGCTCGCGGCCCGCCGGCCCTTCCGACCGCGCGGTCCTCGCGGGCCTAGGCGGCCGGCCGGCAATCTGCGTCCTGAACAAGACCGACCTGCCGCGCCGGCTCGACCGCTCATTCGCCCGCGACTGCCCGACCCGGCTGGTCCCGGTGTCGTGCCGCACCGGCGCAGGCATCGCCCGGCTTCGCTCGCGCCTCGCCCGCAGCCTGCGCACCGGGCCCGGCCCGCGACTCGCCGTGAACCGCCGCCAGCTTGAGGCGCTATCCGCCTGCCGCGACGCGCTGCGGCGCGCCCTCTCGACAAAGACACTTGAGACCGCCGCCCTTGAAATCCGGGCCGCGATTGATATACTTAGAGAGGTAGATGCGCCAGCAACCAGCACCGACATCCTTGACCGGGTCTTCACCCGCTTCTGCATAGGCAAATAGCATGGAACGTATCCTGCTGTACGTCGAAGACACGCCGGGCATGCCGGCCGCGGTCGCGTGGTCGCTGAAACTCGCCAAGGGCATGTCGTGTCGGGTAATCGCATTGGCAGTCATTGACCCGGCGGCCCCGCGTCGCCGCGAAGCGCCGGCATCCGACGTCGAGGAGCGCGCATGGGGGCTGCTCTACGAAATCGAGGACGACGCGTTCCAGCAGAACGTCCGCATCTCTTTGCTGCTCGAGCCGGGCGAGCCGCTGCCGCGGCTTATCAGCCTCAGTTCCAGCTATGATGCCGAGCTGATTGTCGCCAGCGCCGACTGCCGGCTGACGATTTCCGAGCTCGTGCGCCAGAGCAGCCGGCCCGTCGTATTCGTGAAATAACCCAGGGAGGTATGATGGCGAAAATATCCGAGCTGCTGCCGCGCTCGGCGATTGTGCTCAACCTGCAATCGAAAGAGAAGCTCGAAGTAATCAACGAATTGGTCCGCCCGCTGCTGGCGACCGGCGCCATCACGGACGAATCCGAATTCGTCTCGGCCATTTTCCGGCGCGAGAATATGGAAAGCACCGGCATCGGCCTGGGCCTTGCGATTCCCCACGCCCGCACCAAAGCCGTCGCCAGCATCGTGCTGGCGTTCGGCCGGTCCGACTCGGGCGTTGACTTCAGCAGCCTTGACGGCAAACCGTCCCATCTCATTTTCCTGATTGCCGCACCGGAGGAACAGAAGACCGAGTATATCATGACCCTGGCGCGGCTCTCCAAGCTGCTGCGCAAGGACGAAGTGCGCATCGGCCTGAACAAGGCCGGCTCACCCGACGACATCGTCCGGGTGATTATGCAGCATGAGTCATAGCCCGCTCTCAAGGAAAATCGGCGGACTGCTACTGACCGTGACACTCGGGGACATCACCGATGTTCTCAAGTCCGTCCCGGAATCGAATCAATAGCCCTCAAACCTGCCAGCTATGACTGACCCCGGCTACTTCCTGACCCGCTGCCGCGAGGAACTGGTCGGCCTGCTTGCCGCGCAAGGCATTGGCATCAACGCGGCTGAAGTGCGCGACGTCGAGGGGGGAATCGACGCCGACCTCGCAGTCCCGCTGTTCCACATCGCCAAAGAGCGGGGCGAGAACCCGCAGGCTTTGGCCGAGCGCCTGGCCGGCTCGCTCTCGCTCAAGGGCACGCGCTTCTCATCGGCCACCGCGCTCAAGGGATATCTGAACCTGACGCTCGACAAGGCCCGTTTCGCGCAGGAAGTCATCGCCGACTTCAACCGCAACCCGGACAGGTACGGCAGTTCCGAGGCGGGCGCCGGTCGCTCCATCGTCATCGACTACTCGTCCCCGAACATCGCCAAGCCATTCTCGGTCGGCCACCTCCGCTCGACCATCATCGGCCAGGCCCTGCACAACATCCTCAGTTTCCTCGGCTACCAGGTCATCGGCGACAACCACTTGGGCGACTGGGGTACGCAGTTCGGCAAGCTCCTCTCCGCGTTCGCCCGCTGGGGCAGCGAAGACGAACTCGAACGCAACCCCACCGCCCACCTGCTCAGCCTCTACGTCCGGTTCCACGACGAGGCCAAGGCGAACACGGACCTCGAACTCGAAGCCCGGGACTGGTTCCGCCGGCTCGAGACCGGGGACGAACGGGCGCGCTCGCTCTGGCAGCGTTTCGTCAGGCTGAGCACAACCGAGTTCGGACGCATCTACGACCTGCTCGGAGTCCGTTTCGACTCGATGCGCGGCGAGAGCGCATACGAAGACCGCTTGTCCGGAGTCATCAGCCGTGCGCTCGACCAGGGCGTGGCCCGGCGCGAGAAACCCGCGGCCGCGATGGTGACCGGCGGGGACGAAGTCGGCCCGGACGAAACCGTGGTCATCATCCCGCTCGACGACGCCGGCATCGAGACCCCGCTCATGCTCCAGAAGTCCGATGGCACCAGCCTGTACGCCACGCGCGAAATCGCCACGGCTGAGTACCGCATCGAGCGCTGGCACCCGGAGAAGCTGCTCTACGTCGTCGGCAAGGAACAGGAACTCTACTTCCGCCAGTTCAGCGCCGCCCTCGCCCGGCTGGGCATCAACGTTCCCTGCATCCACGTCATTTTCGGCCTGGTCCGGCTACCTGAGGGCCGGATGTCGACCCGGGCCGGCCGCGTCGTATTCCTCGAAGACGTCATCGCCGAGGCAATCCGCCGGGCCGAAGTCGTGGTCCAGGACCGCGACCTCTCCCCGGAAGAGAAAACCCGCATCAGCCGTATCGTCGGCATCGGCGCAATCAAATACGCCGACCTTTCTCAGAGCCGTATCAAGGAAGTCGTGTTCGATTGGGACCGGATGCTCGCGCTCGATGGCGACTCAGCGCCGTATCTCCAGTACGCCTATACCCGGACACGCTCAATACTAAGGAGGGCCGAAGTCCGAAGTGGAAATGACAAAGTCCCGAGTCCCTCAGCCTTCGTTCTTCCCGAGGAACTGGCGCTGCTCAAGTCCGTCGCCCGGTTCCCGGATTCCGTCGCCGCCGCGGCCGAATCGTACGAGCCGCACCGGATTGCCGGCCGCCTCCACCGTCTGGCCCGTGACTTCTCGGCGTTCTACGACAAGGCACCGGTCCTCAAGGCCGAGACGCCCGAGCTCCGCGACGCCCGCCTTTTCCTTGTCGAGATGACCGGCAAGGTCCTCGCGACCGGCCTCGCCCTCCTCGGCATCGAAGTCACCGACCGAATGTAGCCACCAGGAACCAAACGAAGTCAGATGTCAGAAGCTAGATGTTAGAAGTCAGAACCGCGGACCGGCGCAGACAGGCGGTGCGGATTCTGCTCGGACTTCTCACATCTCACATCTTCCATCCTACATCTCACTTCGGCCGGCTACCTTGACTCCCGTCCCTCAGCCGCTAGAATCGACTCCGCTTGTGACAACCAATTCCTGGAGGATAAATGCCATTACCTAAAAGGCGACATTCCCGGCAGCGTGGACGCAAACGTCGCACCGGTTGGAAGCTGACCGCTCCAACGATCGTTGACTGCCCGCACTGCCACGAACCGAAACTGCCGCACCGCGTCTGTCCCCATTGCGGGTACTACGCGGGCAAAGAGGTCATCTTCATTCAGAAGGAGAAGGAGCGGAAGTAACGCTCCTGCCCGCGACCGTCCTTCCGGGCAGAGCCAATGCGAATCGCCCTTGACGCAATGGGCTCGGACAACGCGCCCTCGGCCGAGCTCGAGGGCGTCGCGCTCGCGCTCGATGAGTTGAAAGACCTCGAGGTGGTGCTCGTGGGCAAGCCGGGCATCGTCGACGCCGCGACTATGGATGGCTACTCGGGCCGGCTGGAACTGGTCCCGGCGGGTGAAGTCGTCGGCATGCACGAGTCGCCCTTCGAAGTCGTCAAGCGTAAGCGCAACTCATCGATGGCGGTCTGCATGGAACTGCTGAAGCAAGGCAAGGTCTCGGGCGTCGTCAGCGCCGGCAACACCGGTGCGGTCATGGCTTTCGCCCTGACGATTCTCGGTGTCGTGCCGGGCGTTCACCGTCCCGCGCTCGGGGCCCTCTTCCCAACCATCAAGGGCAGCACGCTAGTGGTCGACATCGGGGCCAACGTCGACACCAAACCGCTGCAACTGCTCCAGTTCGGGATAATGGGCACGACCGCGGCCAGCTACCTGTTCAAGAAAGCCAACCCCTCGGTCGGGCTCCTGAGCATCGGCCACGAGGACACCAAGGGCAACGAGCTGACGTTCAGTGCCTACCAGCTCTTCAAACAGCACGACATGAACTTCGTCGGCAACGTCGAAGGCAACGCCATCCTCAAGGGCACGGTTGACGTGGTCGTGTGCGACGGGTTTGTCGGCAACGCGCTCCTGAAGTACGCCGAAGGGCTGGCCGAAGTCCTCAGCGGCCTGCTTGAGCAGTACTTGGAACCCGACTCCGAGCACCGCACCCGCCGCTGGCGTCGCTGGCTCTCCAAGCCGGTGCTCCGCGAGTTCATCGAGCGAATGGACTACCAGGAACACGGCGGCGCACTGATGCTCGGTGTCCTCGGCGCGGTCGTAGTTGGACACGGCCGTTCCACGCCCCGCGCCATCAAGAACGCGCTCCGCTCGGCCGCCACCGCGGCCGAAGACAACTTAGCCGAGCATATCCGCCACCGCTTCGCCGAAACCGCACCCGAGGGGACTGTCCCCGCACGGGGACTGTCCCCGGAACCCGCATGAAGGCATTTCAGATTGCAGATTGCAGATTGCAGATTTCAAACCGCATCCGCTCCTCTGCCGGTATTTTGAGATTTGCATTTTGCATTTTGACATTTGCATTCCTCGGCTGCAATACGCTTCCGGTCGGCTATGACCAGCTTCGCGACCGCGTCACCGGCGCGTCGGACACGACCCTCGTCGCGGACTCGGCCGCCGGTTACCTGCGCTACGTCCCGCTCGGCGGCTCCAGCATGCTCTACCTCGGCCGCGACACCTCGTACCAGTCGCGGGTCGTCGTCCGCTTCTCGATACCGGACACGATGAGCCTCGACTCAATCACCTCATTCCAGATGGTGCTCCACCAGTCGGACACACTGGCACGGATGAGTTTTATCTGCCGGCCCTGCTCCTTGGAATGGGTGGAAAGCGGCGTCTCATGGCAGATGTCCGATTCGTTCAACCACTGGATGAACCCGGGCGGCGACTTTCTGCCCGACACCGTGGCGACCGGCACCATTGCCGGCGACAGCATCACGATTGACTTCAAGTACGCCGGGCTCGACTCCGCGCACCGGGCGGCAATCCGCAAATCCGGCATCGGCATCTTCCCGCAGGACACCGGCATCGTCGCGGTCTACTCCGGCGCGGCCGCAGCCACGGCCCCGCGCCTCCGCGTCACCTACACGAACAAAGGCAAAGAAACCAAGCGCGTCATCAGCGACATCGCCGACGCCAGCCTGATTGACACCATTGCCACGCGCTCCAACCCGCTCGACCTGCTGGTCGGCTCCGGGGTTGCGTTCCGCGCCTGGCTCAAGTTCACCATCGACTCGATTCCGCCCGAGGCCACGATTGCCCGGGCCGACTTGAAGTTCCGACCGGAAACGAAGTATCACCGCACCGACACCATTGTCCTCGCCATCCACCGCCTGACCGAGTCCTTCACCGAGAAGGGAGCCAACGCCCGGTTTGAAGCCGTGCCTATCGGTTCCGCCTCGTACTTCGTGCCCGCGGACAGCGATACGGTCGTCACCATCGACATTCGGTCCCTGGTTCAACTCTGGACCAGCCGCTCCGACACCCTGCGGAACTACGGCCTGCTCATCAACGCCGCGCCCGAATGGTCGCCGCTGTTCCGGCTCCGGATTCCGCGCTCCGGCCCCAACGCGCCGCGACTTGAGATTCAGTACGTCCTCCCGCCGGAGGACCGCTTCAAGTGAAGACATCTCAGATTGTAGATTGCAGATTGCAGATTTCAAATTGCCTCCGCTCCTCTGTCGGCATTTTGAGATTTGCATTTTGCATTTTGATATTTGCATTCTCCTCTTCCGCGAGCGCCCAGTCTTTCTTCAACTCCCGTGGCCTCGGCGAAATCACGCCGGCCGGCGACGCACGCATCGCCGCGCTGGCCGAGCCTTCCGCCCTCTCCACTCTTAACCCGGGCATCTTCGTCAATCTCAACCAAACCTCGTTCAGTGTCACCGCCCTTGGCGCGGCAACCGTCGGCACGCAGGGCGCGAACAGCCGCCTGCTCCCGAACATCCGGCCTGCAACGTTCAACGTCGCGACTCCGCTTCCATTCCAGGCCCGACTGTTCGCCGGCATCAACCAGAAGTTCGGTCAGGACTTTGACGTCTGGTCCGAGTCATTGGCCGATACCGCGTACCGCCGCCACATCATCGGCCGGGGCGGAATCTACGCGCTCCGCGCCGGCCTTGCCAAGTCGCTGTTCGGCAAAGTCTGCATCGGCGCCGAATACGGCCACATCGTGGGCGGCTCGCGCGAGAACTGGCGGTTCGAACTCGAGCAGGGTGGCTACACCTCGACCGATACCGTTGAGATTGACTACTCGGGCAACACCTTCAAGGTCGGTGCCTCGTTGCAGACCCGCATCTTCTCGCTAGCCGGGTACTACGAGCCGCAGATCAGCATGAACGTCCAACGTTACAAGCGCGTCCACGGCGCCGTCGGCGACACCACACGCACCTACCACATCTCCCTTCCCCAGTCGCTCTCCTTCGCCGGCTCGCTCAGCCCTACACGCCGCCTCGGGTTCGACCTCGGCCTGACGCTCAACCCCTGGAGCGGCGCTACAATCACGCGGAACGACAGCGTGTCCAGACTCGGATTCGGAAACGTCTGGCGCGGCTCCATCGGAGCGGAATACGACATTGACTCACTCCACCCGGTGCGCATCGGCTACTCTCAACAGACGTGGTACTACGGAACGCCGAGCGACCAATTCATGCCGCCGACGGCCATCAAAGAGAACGGCATCCACTTCGGCACAAGCGTGCCCATCCCCAAGTTCGGCTCTCTCGACATCTCCGGCGAGCTTCTCTTCCGCAACAGCTACACGATAAAGGAGACCGCCGGCCGCCTGATGCTCACTCTCGCCTACTCTGAAGCCTGGGCCAAGCGCACCCGTCGCTGGGGCTACTAGCCCGCGTCCCGAACCACAACCGAACCGGGAACAAAACCGAGGGCAGACCAGAACCCCGGCCCGGGATACGTCCACAAGTATCGCAGACGAATCGCCCTTTCGACTGCGCGGGCAACTGCGCGTCCCTTTCGTCCCATGCGTCCCCTCAGTCTCACTCAGCGAGTAACCCAACAAGCCAAGCTCGCAGCAAAGAGAAAAACGCACCAGCCAACCGCGCCCGGACCGCCCCGCGAAACGACAGCCATCCCCCCGCACAGCCCACGCCCCGGCCCACGACCCATCGCGCGAACCATGGCTGGCATCACGATCCCGGAGTTCGTCCCAAGGATTGCCTACAAGGTCGTCCCGGAGGTCGTCGTCATGGTGATTCCTGAGACGACCATGGAGACGATTCAGGAGACGACCGTAGGGACGACCCACGAGACAACCTCGGAGACGACCCTGACGACGACCCCGGAGACTTATCCCTAGACGATTCATGGGATTACCCCAAGGACGACCTACTAGACGACCGCGTAGACGACCCAATAGACGACCTCGAAGTTCGTCTCCGGGATGACCTCCAAGACGACCCCGGGGACCGTCCCCTAGACGGTCCCCTACACGGTCTCAGGGACGACCTACTAGACGACCTAGGGAACCGTGATCCGCGCCGCAGGTCCAACTCATGTCGGTATAACATTCCTTGGGATTGGCACTTAGCTGACGCGGAATGCCAAGAGTGTTCTCTGCTGACCTGTCGGCTGACGCCCGAGCCGCGCGGAATCGGATACTCCAGCGCCCGCCGCCTCCAGACTCCCTGTCCATGTCCTAAGCGATGCGGCGGACCAGCCTCCGCCTCGCTCCACAAACCCGAGGGCCGCCCGGTCTTGGCCGTGCGGCCCTCGTCAAACGAGCTGACCTACTCCGGGCTACTCCGTCAGCACGACCTTCCGGGTCGGCGTCCCATTATGAAGGGCGATGAAGTAGACGCCCGGACTCAGATTGCGGATGTCGTTGGCGCCCGCATGAAGGGCTATGATTCGCCGCCCGCAGGCATCCATGAGACATGCTTGTCCGGCACCGGGAGCTTCTCGAATGACAATAGCGGCGCGGACAATCGTCGGCCCGGATTGGACAGTGTGCAATAGCACGCTCGCCGGATTCTCTCGGATTCCAGAAGGGAAGTAGCCACGGAACAATCCTGCAGTCTGTGTGCCTGCGCACAGGTACCAGTCTCCAACTCCCAACGAAACGACGCCCGAGTCAACGAGCCCGACACTATAGGGGTCCCAGCCGCCGCCTTGTCTCAGGAAGGCGCCGACGTCGGTTCCAACACACATCTCCCACGACTGCAGGTAGGCAACTGCATTCACCCGGGTCAGACCGATGTTCTGCCAGTTGTTGCCGGCGTCAGGACTCCGGAACACACCATCCGGTGTGCCGCGAGACAGGACGACCCAAGAACCGGGTTGGAATTCCATATCGCGGACTACCCCGGTCAATCCTGCCCCGACACGAATCCAAGTCCGGCCGGTGTCGCCACTGGAGTACACGACAGCAGCAGCCGCAGACTCACCGGCGACGAGGAAGCGGCCGGGTTCGTACAGGCTCGGGGCCATGGTCTTGCCCATCCCGCCCTCGCACAACCAGAAGTGGCTCCAGTTCTGTCCGCGGTCGGTCGTAGACGCAATCGCGAATCGTGAAGTCTGCGCTGAGTCGCGCTGGCTGCCCGTGGCCATGACAACGTTGGTCAGCACGGATGAAACTGAGACAGCACCAGCTTCGTCGAACCAGTCTCCCTCGAAGGCCCATGATGCGCCGCCATCCGTGCTGTAGTACAGGCCGGTGTCAGCCAGCGCCCACACTTCATCCGCGCTTGGGGCCGCGATACTGACGACGCTGTCCGAACCGGGAAAACCCCGGCACCGGCTCCAGCCATCACCGCCGTTCGTGGACCTGAACACGCCTGCACCGGCAATCGCGGTGTAAACAAACTGCGGGGCAGTCCGAACTACTTCGAGCGCGATAGTTCTGACTGTGTCGAGAACTCCTGCCGGGTCCCAGTATTGCCCTTGGTCGATTGTCCTGAATACCGCCGCCCCGGTCGCTGCTAAGGCCTCATTGGTCACATAGCCGAGCACCAGCACGCAGCCGACCTGACCACCATACGGTGGCTGGTACGACCCGCCCCAGTGTGCGCCCGCATCTTGTGTCCGGTAGATGCAGTTCGTGGCCCCGACGAACACGACTTCAGGCTGCAGCGGCACATAGGCCAGCGAGTGCGCTTCGTTGATGCCCGCGCAGTGTGACCACGTTGTGCCGGCGTCCGTCGAACGATAGACCCCGGACCATGACATTGCCGCCAGCAGAACGCTTGTATTCAGCGGGTCTACGTAGAGCGCATGAACCCGACCTCCGACCGGCTCTTCCTGCGGAGGCGGTCTGTCCGGCTCGACCGAATCCGGCATCGCCGAGGTCGGCAGGTCATGCCTTGTCCAAGACGAGCCCTTGTCGGTGCTCTTGTACACGACGGCCCGACCCGCAATCGAGCCGCCGCAGTAGATAGTGCTGTCGTGCGCGGGGTCAAGGGCTACGGAGTGCGAGCACGAACGCACAGCGCTGTCGCAGTCGAACACGGTCCAGTTCGTGCCTGCATCGGTGCTGACTGCCGCAGCGGCCCGGCCTCTCGCGCCGGCCGCCGAATACCCCGCGAGCCAGACCTCGTTGGAATCCGCCACGCTGAACCCGAGGTTGCACCAAACCGTCGCGTCGGGCGTCTCTAGTTGAAACCACGTCTGCCCGCGGTCGATGCTCCTGAAGACCTTGCTGTCAACTGCGTAGAGGATGTTGTCGCTGCCCGGTTGAAATGAGACTGCTTGCGGCCGGAAGCTGAGAGAGTCGGAAGCGATTGACCAGCTTACACCACGGTCGGTCGTCCGGAACAGCGTCGCAGTGGTTCCCTTCGAGACTGCTATGAGCATGACCTGCGGGTTGCTGGACGAGATAGTCCCGCAGAGCACGGGCGACAGGGCGGGCCCAACCGGCGTCCAGATTGACCACGCCAAGGCTGGCCCGGCCGCCAGTGCGGGCAGGAGGAGAAGAGCCACCACTCTGCTCACATTCTTAGTTTACGCCGAACGTGCCTCCTGTCAAACCGCCGGACGAGAGACGGCCGACCCTGCCGGAATCTACCTGTTGACTCTTTCAACCTCGACTGGTAACCTCACTCACAAGCTTGTGACACAGAACACGGACCGGCACGGACGCAGCGGGCTCGACATGGACCGCTCCGTCTTCCTGGCGATGGCGCTGGTTCTGGCCTGCTCCACCGCTTTGGCGGGCTCAGTCACGGACGGCGACGAGTGGTTCGAAGTCGCGCCGCTGCCCGGCCCCCGCGCGTTCCACATGACCGCGTTTGCCTCGACCGATTCCGGTCCCAGGCTGTACGCAATCGGCGGCCAGCGTTCGCCTTCCGACACGATGGAGCGCCTGTGCATCGAGTATTCGCCGCAGTCGAATTCGTGGCGCGAGCGCGCCGCCATGCGCGAGCGCCGCGGGCTTGGACAGGCCTGCGCGGTGGACGGACGGGTATGGGTGTTCGGCGGGTGCGAGACGTTCGGAACCGGGCTGGCCGACGTCGAAGTCTACGACCCATCCACGAACGCGTGGACGGTCGGCCCGAACATGCCGGAGAGTCTGTATGACTTTGGCGCCGCGGTCTGGCGCGACAGCCTCGTGTTCGTGCTGGGCGGCGGGAGCTGGCATCCTTCAATGCCGCCGACCAACGCGGTCTGGCTGTTCAACCCTTCGAACAGCACCTGGCGTCCGGCAACGCCACTGCCGGAGCCGCTCGGCGCTCTCGCCTGCGGCATCGTCGGCGACACGATTCTCGTAGCGACCGGCTGGACCGACTCGGGCCCGACCAACCGGGCATGGATAGGGTTCATCGACTCTGCCAACCCAGCGGTCATCTACTGGTACGGTCCTGACACGCTGCCCAGACCCCGCCGCTGCCGCGCCGCCTGCGGCGTGGTCGACGACGAATTGTACGTCATCGGCGGCCTGGCCCTGGACGGCACGGCCACGGACGGCATGCGGCAGACGGCATACGGCATACAGCATTCCGCCTTCGGGCTTCGTCCTTCATCCTTTTCAGCTCTCTCCGACGTCTGGTCAGTCGGAGCCGGCACCGGCCAATGGCACGAACGCGCTACTAAGCCGCATCCGGTTTCCAGTATCTTCGGCACCGGCACCGACCCGGCCGGTCGCATCTACGTTCCCGGCGGCTATCCCGGCACCGCGCCATACCTGCGGACCACCGAGTACCTCGACATGACGAGCTTCACCTATGATGTCGGTGTGACCGGCATCGTCTCGCCCTCAGGCAGGCTGGTCCCGGAAGACACCTGCCCGGTCCTGGTCCGGCTCCGCAACTTCGGCACTGCCGGCGAGACCTTGAACGCCCATATCACGATTCTCGACTCCGCCACGCAGACGCCGGTGTTTGCCCGGGACATCATGCTCGAACTCGCGCCGGACTCGAGTCGGCTGGTTGCCTTCGGCGTCTTCGTGCCATCGGGACAGTCCGTGTTCCACGCCACTGCCCTTGTCAGCCTCGCCGGTGATGAGAACCCGGGCAACGACACCAGTCGGCAGCGCTCGCGCACGACCTCCGGCAGCGACCCGGACGGGTTCGGCTACATCTACGAATCCTCGCAGGAACCGGACACGGTCGCCTTCTCGTGGTTCGACACGACCGGAGGAACGTTGATCGACGACTGGGACCCGAACCCGGGCGAGGGCACGTCCCGCCGCCGCCTGCCGTTCAAGTTCCACTTCTATGGCGACTCAAGCAACAGGGTCTACGTCTGCACCAACGGCTACCTGCAGACTTCGAACAGCGTTGCCGGTCTGAACTTCCCGCTTCCCTACGAGGCCATCACCGACATTGTCGCGCCGTTCTGGGACGACCTCGACCTGCGCGACACCGGCGCGGTTTACGAACTCCTGACCGACGACATGGCAGTCTACACGTGGGTTGACGCGGCGCGCGTGGGGCCGGACACCGGGCTGCTCACGTTTCAGGTCGTCCTCGAACACTGCGGCAAGATATGGTTCAACTATCTCAAAGTCGGTGCTGATGCTTCGAGCAGCACGGTCGGAATCCAGGGCGACGACGGCAGTTGGAACTGGTATCAGGAGTACGTGTACAACGCCGAGCCGCCAAGGCACGTCCCGGCTGATTCCACCAGCATCCTGTTCCGCGCGCCCGGGGTCGGCGTGCAGGAACAGCCCGGTGCTGACCTATCCCGCATGCCGTCTACCGTATGCCGCATGCCGTCCATTCTCCGCGGCCCGGTTCGAATCACCGTCGGCGCCGGAGTTCGTTCCCTGCAGGTCTTCGACGTTTCCGGCCGCCTCGTTCTCCAATCTGCAATCTGCAGTCTGCAATCTGCAACGCTGCTTGACCTCCGCGCCCTGCCCGCCGGCGCCTACTTCCTTCGTGCCGCATCGTCACAAGGGAGTTTGACCAGCAAGCTGCTCCTGCTAGACTAGTCGCTCGTGAGTCTCGTCGTCGCCGCTTTGCTGCTTCTCGGTGCGCCCGGGCAGGCCCGGCGCGTGGCTGAAATACCGCTTCCCAGCCATGCTGCCGTGTACCAGTTGCCGCGCGACCTGACCATCATCGGCGTCACCGACCTTTCCGCCCGCGTGCTCGTCACCGACGCCGACCTCACCCGGATTCGCGACCTCGGGTACTCGCCAACGGTCACTATCCCGGACTACCAGGCATGGATAGACTCGGTGCAGTTCGGCTACCGCACCCACGCCCAGGTCTGCAGCACCATGGTCAGCCTGGCCCAGGCCTACCCGCAAGTCTGTCGGCTCGACACTCTCGGCTTCTCGGTGCAGCATCGGGCAATCCTGATGATGGTTGTGACCGACAACCCGCAAACCGAGGAAGCCGAGCCCGAATTCCGCGTCCTCGGGCCGCACCACGGCGACGAGAAGATTGCTACTGAAATCACGCTGTCGTTCCTGCAATACGTGCTGGCAAGCTACGACACCAGCACGGCAATCCACAACATGGTGGACTCGACCGAACTCTGGGTCGTCCCGATTGTCAACGCGGACGGCTTCGTGGTGAACTGGCGCGAGAACGCCAACGGCATTGACCTGAACCGGGACTACGGGTACCGCTGGAGCGGAATGGGCGCGAGCCCGAGCCCGTTCTCCCAGCCGGAGACGCGCCTCGTCCGGCAGCACAGCATTAACAACAACATCTGCATGGAGTTCGGATACCACTCGGCCGCGGCCTACGTCAACTTCCTTTGGGACAACCACCCGGCCGACCCTCCTGACTCGGGCCTGGTGATGGCGCTGGCGGAGCAGTATGCAGAGTCGACCTACGGGTCGCGCACGACGCGACTTGAGCCCATCAACGGCTACGACTGGTACGAAGTGGATGGCTCGTGCGAGGATGCCGGCTTCGGCCTGTTCGGCAACCTGACGTACACCATCGAGACTGAACAACCCTCGTCGCAGGCGAAGATTGACTCCATCTGCGTCGCCAACCGCCGTGCCCTGCTCGGCATGATTCGCGCCTGCCGCCAGGGAGTGAACGGCGTGGTCCGCGACTCGCTGACCGGCGCGCCGCTCTGCGCCCGCATCTCGGTAGACAGCCCGCTGCGCTGGGACTGCTACACCGACCCGGCGCTCGGCGACTACCACCATCTGCTTCAGCCCGGCACCTACACCCTGACTGCCCATGCCCAGGGCTACGCGCCAAAGACCGTGACCGGCGTGGTCGTGCCGGGCGGCGGCACGGCAACCGCGGACTTCGACCTTGTGCCCGACACGTCAGGGCAGGTCTACATCGAAGAGATGGTCTGGCTGAACCACGGGGACCCGAACATGGTCATGCCGACGACGTCCATCAACGCTCTCGGCGCGCCCGACGGCCGCTACTTCTCCTTGGGCCAGAGGGGTGACGTCTGCCTCAGCGCGGGGCGCGGCCAGGCAATCCGGAACCTGCCGGGAGACGACATCACGGTCTTTGACGGCGACAGCATCGCGGACGGCTACTGGCTGCATGCCGGCAACGACTGGGCCGGCTCGTGGACCCGAATCGGCCACGCGCATGGCACCGCCTCATTCGACATCGGCTCGCCCGGCCTCGACTCGGCCCGCTACCTGCGCATCGTGTGCGACAGCACCGGCTCGTCCTCTGACCCGAAAGCCGGCCTCGACCTCGACGCCGTGGCCTATGCCGTTGCCCGCACTCCGCTCCCCAATCCCTCGCCCCTCGCCCCTCGCCCCTCGTTTGCGATATTCCCCAACCCGGTCGGCCGCGTCCTGCGCGTCGCGCTGCCGCCGGCGAGCCGCTACCTGAAAATCATTGACATTGCGGGCCGGACGGTAGAATGTTACCCGACCGGAAGGGGACTGTCCCCGCACTGTCCGACAGGGGCCTTCGCGGCCAACGGGGACTGTCCCCAAAGCGGGTATGCGATTGACGTATTGACAGCCGGGCTTGCACCCGGTGTCTATCTGGCGGAGATTGAGACTGCAACCGGTGCCTTCCGCCACAAGTTCGTGAAGGCCGGGAACCAATCCCGGCAAGGACACGCAAGTAACTAAAGGAGGTCCGTTTCGATGAAGTGGATTCTGGCAATCGCGGCCGTGATGCTGCTGGTCGGGTGCGGCGCACCCAAGCCGGCCCAGCCCGTCGCAAAGCCGCCGGCAGAGCCGCCGGCCATGGCCGCCGACACAACCCAGCCGGCAGCGCCGGCCGATACAACCGCAGCTAAGTCCGCAACCCCGCCCCCGGCGGCAAAAGGTATGCTTAAAGACACTCTCGTCGTCACCAAGCTTCCCGAGAACCTGTACATGACCATCAAGGTCAAGGACTACGGGACGATGAAAATCCAGTTCTACACTACGGATGCGCCCAAGAACGTCGCCAATGTCGCGAACCTTGCCATCAAAGGGTTCTACAACGGTCTGATATTCCATCGGCTCATCCCGGGCTTCATGATTCAGGGCGGCGACCCGTCCGGCAACGGAACCGGCGGGCCGGGCTACACCGTCCCGGCGGAAATCAAGCGCCGGCATGACAAGGGCTCGATGGCAATGGCCAGGACCGGCGACCAGGTCAACCCTGAGCGCCACTCATCCGGCAGCCAGTTCTACATCTGCTTCAAGCCCACGCCCCAGCTTGACGGCCAGTACACGGTCATCGGCCAGCTCAAAGAAGGCATGGACGTGCTGGACAAACTCGAAAAGGTCCAGACCGGCGCCATGGACAAACCGGCCAAGCCGGTTGTCATGGAGACGGTCACCGTCTCCACCGAATAACCTGCCGACAATCATCACGGCCCGGGCAGCAATGCCTGGGCCGTGTCTTCTCTTCTGCCGGGCCGCTACGCTTGAGTCAACAGCCGAGTGATGCTCCGGCGATACGACGGCTTAAGGATGCCGCGTTCGGTGATGAAGCCGGTGATGAGGCGGGCGGGCGTCACGTCAAAGGCCGGGTTGAACACAGCGGTACGCGCCGGGGCGGCGCGGCATCCGGCGAATGCCCGCACCTCTTCCCCGTCCCTTTCCTCAACCACAATCTGCCGCCCGGTCTTAGTCGCCGGGTCAAAGGTCGATGACGGCGCAACCACGTAGAATGGCTTGCGTGCGGCCCGCGCGAGTGTCGCGAGCATCCGAGTCCCGACTTTGTTTGCCGTGTCGCCGTTGGCTGCTATTCGGTCAGCACCAACAAGCACCAGGTCGCACCTGTCAACAACGCTGGCGGCAGCGCTGTCCGCAACCAGCGTAACCGGTATGTTCGCCCGTTGCAGTTCAAGCGTTGTCAGTCTGCTGCCCTGCAACAGCGGCCTTGTCTCACAGGCATACACGTGCGGCCGCTTGCCCTCAAGATGAGCTTGGAACACGACGCCAAGGGCCGTGCCCATTCCCGGCCCGGCCAGCGCGCCCGTGTTGCAGACGGTGAGAACTTCGGCGTTCTTCGGAAGCAGTTTCGCGCCGTGCCGCGCCATCGCGAGCGAGCGTTCGACCTCTTCCGCCTCTATCCTCTTCGCTTCTCTCGTGACTGCCCGGCGTATGGCGTCTGGCGTCAAGCGTAGAGCGGGCATCGAGCGCATGATGCGCTCGACTGCCCATTTCAGGTTGACCGCGGTCGGACGCGCGGCAATAAGCGTGCGTGCCGCCCGTTCCAACCCCTTCGCAAGACTCCGGTCGGGCAGTCGCCCGGCCTCCACGGCCAGACCGTAGGCCGCCGCCACACCGATGGCCGGGGCTCCGCGCACAGCCAGCCGCTTGATGATTGCGGCCACGTCAACTGCGCTTGTCGGAAAGAGATACGCGACGCGGTGCGGCAACTGCGTCTGGTCGATAGTCCGCAGCCGGTTGCGCTCGAACGATACTGCCCGGAACAGGAATCCCGGCAGCCTGCTTACCTTAGTCTGCGCAGCCAACTTCTGCTACTCTACCAGCAGTACTTTGTGCGCCGCTGACCCGTTACGCCCCAGCGAGCGGACGAGGTACACTCCAGCCGCGACCTTCCGGCCTGAACCGTCCCGCCCGTCCCAGACCAGCGACAGGTCCTTGGGACTCCGGCTCTGCAACTCGCAGACCCTGCGCCCGGCCACGTCGGTGACGACTGCGCCGGTCCCGCCCGGCGGCAGTATCAGCCTCACGCGGCCGCGTGCCGGATTGGGCAATACCGCCAGTCGCTCCCGCCCGGACAAAGACGGTTCCGCGACGCCGGTGGTCTGCCACACTCTCGCGTTGATGTCCCAGTTCCCGCTGGTCAGGTTCTGCCACACGGCGATGACGTCGCCCTCAGGGTTGGCGGCCACGTCCGGGTTGATGTCAGGCCCTGTGCCCGTCTCCAAAGGCCACGCCGTGCTCCATCCGGCGACCGGCATGTATCGAGCGCAGAGTATGTCCCAGTTGCCGTTCCGAGTTGACATCCAGACCAGGTGCTGGCTGTTCCACGGGTCGGTCGCGAGCGACGGGTGGACGTCGAGCGCGGTGTCCGAGTCAACCGCGGCCGGCGCGCTCCAGTTGGCGCCGTCGAAGATGCTGTAAAAGATGTCGCCGTTGCCCGAGTCAAAGCTCTGCCAGCAGACCATCGGGTTGTTGGACACGTTCGTGATGGCCGGACGAGAAGCCCGCTTCTGCGTGCCCGAAACCGGCCCGGTCTCGGTCCATGTCGCGCCATTCCAGTGGCGCGCCCAGACCTCGGCCGCTCCGTTGCGATACTTGGTGTAGGCAACCCAGACGTGGCCGTTCGGCATCGCGGCCGCGGCCGGGCTCAGCTCCGGAAAGGTGTCGTTCGTCAGGTTGACCGGCGCTGTCCAGGTCGTGCCGTTGAACGTAGCCGCGAAGATATCGGCGTCGAGGTCGCGCCGGCTGTACCAGAAGCACCAGAGCGTGCCGGCCGAGTCGCGGCACAGGCTGGCCGCAAGGTCGGACGAGGGGTCGTCTGATATCGGCTGCGGGGGCGACCACGAACTGCCGGTCCAGGCGCTGTAGTAGAGGTTGTAGTAGTAGTCATCGGTGAACAACGACCAGACTGCGATTGGTCGGTCGTTCTGGTCCAACCCGAGCGCCGGGTCGGTCTCCCAATAGTAGGCAGCGCCGACCGAGTAGGGCGACGACCAGACTCCGCCGGAACGGACCGCGGCATAGATGTCGAACCGGCCGTTGGGCACGCTCCGGCCTGACTTCCAGATTGCCCAGACCTTGCCGTCGGGCATCGCGAGCAATTGCGGCGAGTCATCGGTCTCCGGGTCTGCGCCAACCGTCTCGGCAGTCAGAGGGACATGACCGGAATCCGCCGAGGATTTCGGATCGTGTCCCGATGGGAGTGTGAACGCGTTGCCGTGCGGCTTCAGGGTCGGATCGCCCAGCACGTTCATCCCGTAGAACCAGTCCGGGTCCGACTCGCCGTTGGCGGCAAACCAGCTCTTGAATGCCGCGCCGATGCTCTGGCCCTGCCCGAGCGGCGTGTAGAAGTCCTCGAACGTCAGCATCGAACCGGTCTTGGCACTACCGATGGCGCAGAGGCCGTATTCGTCCTGGAAGATATCCCAGCCAGCCGAGTAGTTCTCCTCCACGAACCGCGTGCCCGAGCAGGCAAAGAGGTTGTAGAAGTGCGCGCGGGGCCGAATCGCGTATATCTCGGTGTTGAAGACCGTGCCGCCGTAGCCACCGCCGTACCTGAAGGTGTTTCCCCATGGCGAGGAATGACAGCAGACCTGTATCCACTCGTAGCCGTCAGTGAGCCGGGTCCGGTAGTCTGCGGCACGCGTCGTGCTCGCGTCCTCGACGATCGTCACGTCGGAGTAGACCTGCCCGAGAAAGCAGTCCATACCGCTCCAGTCGTCGTCGGTATAGGTCAGGCCCCGGTCCGGCAGGCTCAGAACGCCGGTGCGATACGCGTGGTTCTTCGCGAAGTAGCGCTTCATCAGCCTGACTTCATCGTCCCACGTCAGGGGCCGTGCGTACAACCTGCCAACCCATATCTCCGGCGCAGTGCTGCCGGTGTGGTTGTCGAAGAGTCCGTCGGCATCGGCGTCGGTCCACGTGCCGTTCAGGTCCATGAAGTAAAGCTCTATCGGGAACTCCTCGCCGGTCGGGCCGCCGCCCCAGCCTCGCTCATACCAGGCCACGGGCAGTTCACCCACCAGCACCGCGCCGACAAGCTGGCTGATGCCGGCCAGGTGCGCGCGTAGCGCCGGCGCGCTCGTCCCGCGCATCGTGTCAATCTGCACGGTGTACCCAGCCAAGACCAGGTCCGCCTGATACTGCGCGAGTTCCACGCTGATGTGCGGGTAGAGCTCAGCGTTCACCATCACACCAACGACGTTGGCGTCATCGGCCTGGGCGACGTTCCCGATGCCTGCCCGGTCAAGCGCGGCCGGATGCACGGCCGTCCACGCCGCATACGTCAGCGGGCTCCGTCCCTGCGGGTCGGTCCACTCCAGCCGCTTCACATTGGGAACGGCTGCCAGACAGAACGCGGTCACTGCCAGCAGAACTGCAAGTCTTTTCATTTGTATGGTCCCTCTGTCTCCCGAATCCCGAGATAGAGAGCCACGAAAACACGAAACCGGATGAAACGAAGCTGCTCC
>Ga0315284_10003365_pt1 | contig 22711 bp, 19 predicted proteins | sample YL17G09_16_MG_FD_203696 | JGI IMG/M metagenome (GOLD analysis project Ga0315284, IMG submission 203696) | Sediment microbial communities from Yellowstone Lake, YNP, Wyoming, USA - YL17G09_16 | ecosystem: Environmental > Aquatic > Freshwater > Lake > Sediment | place: USA: Wyoming | collected... | reverse complement strand
CGCATTACCTTATTTATTAGATAGATTAGGTAAATTTACATCTATTTATTCAGTTTTTCAACCTAATTCTGCTAATAGATTTAATGTAAATAGAAATTTTGGATTATAAATGTCTAAAATATTAAATAAAGTTGAACACTTCCAAATTATTTTATTTTCATCAATAATTCACAAAATTATTTTCTTACTGAACTTGAAGCCGGCATGGCGCAGCGCTTATAACTCCGAGGTTACTTGATTGAAACGAGTTGCCGGTATCTAAACTAAAAATATCGAAGATATTAACTTTTATAAAATTAAAAAATTTTAGAAAAGACTTTCGACAAAATTTGGGATAAATTACAAACTAATCTGTGTATTGGGAAAGCCAGTTGTCATCCACCAATTGGGTGCAAGAGATGGTGGTTTATTTCCAGTATCAACACATGGAGCATCACTTGGTCCGGTCTTAAATGCATCTTCAATTTGGTAAAATGGGAGAGCATAGCTGTAATATCGGAAACGTGATAAATATCCACTAAATCCACCCCATTTATTCATATATAAATCACCGTAGTTTTGTTTTGGAATTCCGCCCAAATCGGTTCTCTTTTTTAATTTAGCATTGATATAAACATCCATGTGATGTCCAATTACAACCATTGTTAGAAATACCCACTTATTCATGGGTATATTTCCAATATCACATTTACTAGATACATTATTATACGTGTTCATATAAATTGCTAATTTATTCTCATTTGGATATATCCATACACCGGGTGCTTGTAATGGAACACTTGAGCTATTCCCCTTATGGAAAATATGGTGCATTTTAGATGAATTATTAAAAGTATTATCTCCAATATATATCCAGAATGAATAACTAAATTCTAAACCAAATTTTTGATCTGATGAACGTAAAAGGAGAGAACCGGGGAAGCTCTTAGCAGTAGTCCCTTGAATAGTGTCTTCTATAATATAGGGAGATTCATTCTGATAATTTTTAATACTATAACCTAGTCGAGTAAATAGATATGTTAATAACAATAAGATTACAATAATTAATAGAATTGTTAATAATGTATTGGAGCTAAAAAAAGATTTTGCACCCTCAACCATCGAAGAAGAATTAGGATTCATTATTATTAATAATAATGAAGATTATTTATTTTACAATAAGAAAAAGCTTGATGGGGTCCTAATAGGGTCCTTTTGAATATATATTGTAAACTTCGTCTGGTTTCATTGCATATCGAAAATATACTAAATTACTTATTTTTCCAAAAAATCCACCTTTATCACATACATGGACAGGTTCATCATTTAATTTTGGAACACCTCTCAATACACAACTTCGCTCTAATTTACCATCGATATATATATCAACTGTTCGGTTGTTAAGAATATATGTGATATGAACCCACTTTTGAAGAGGAATATTCTTAATATCACATCCTTCATTCGGGGATGCAAAAGTATTAATTCTGGCGTGTAAAGCATTAGAATCTGGATATAACCATAAACCAGGTGCCCTTGAACTATTTTCTGATGTATCACCTTTTACAAAAATATTCTTCCATCCTCGGGTCCAATCCTGTATATAAATCCAAACAGAATATGAAAATTCTAAACCTTCATCACTATTCTTAACAGGAAATGATTTATCTTTTAAGTCAAAAGCATCTACTGGACTATCCAATAAAACACTTATATTTGCTTGATTCTGTTTTGCTCTCTTAACTAAAATAACTATAATAACTACTAAAACAATAATAAAAATAATAGCGAGCAAAATATATAATATACTCGTATTTGTGGTTGAATTATTTGAGGAACCCATTAAACTAGAAAATTTGGAACCGGAATTATTTCTAGAAAATGTATTCGCAAATGAATTATTATTAGACATATTTTTTATTAGATTTTTATTTTACTTCAAAACATGTTTCTAAATCATAATTACTTCTTTCAATTGTTGCTTTTTCACGTTCATATAAATTATTTATACTATTTGGATCCATTGCTGCACTATTATATCGAAAAAATGCAATTAATCCATTAAATCCATTTTTTCCCTTCACTAAATTACTATTCATCATAAGTGGACTTCCTGTCAAACTAATAGATTTTTCCAATAATCCATTTAAATAACATTCAAGAGAACGTCCTTCTAATACGATACTTATACAAAACCAATTATTAAGGGGGATATCATCTAGAACAATTGCATTCGCATCATCAATTCCATTATCGCATGAAACGGTTACAATTAATTTATTTGTATTTGGCGCTAAATATACTCCTGGTGTCTTCTTTTGATACATACTATCTGTATCAATATCTCCACGATACCAAACAGTTCTCCATATTGCATTTCCTTTATTAAAATTATCAGGGCATACTTTCAGCCAAAAGCTATATGTTCCCTCAGTTCCTAAATCAATTGGCATATCTTCTTTTAATGCAAAACTATAACTTGTACCTTTCATAGTTTCTAAAACTATATCATTGTTTCCCATATCATAGAATGAAAGGGGTGTTCCTTTTTTTTGTGCAAATGTGACAGGATTGTAAAAATTCAAATACATATCATTCGAAACACTCTTTTTTATTTGTGTAAGAAAATATACAATTAGTCCAAATTGAAGAACAAGTAGGAAAACTAACAAAAATATATGAGATGGTTTCCCTGTTTTATATGCAAATGCATAAAGTAATATAAATAATGTAATCATGAAAGAAATTGCAATGCATCCCAATATATAATGATTACTCGTAAATCCTACTATAATAAATGCTAATATTGGAATACAAGATAAAATAGCAGTGACTAAAAATCGATGTTCTGATATCCAATTTGTAATATCTTCTATACTAGAATTACCAGAATTATCATATTGATATCTACTTTCATTTCTATTTAAAAAATTATAATCACTCATTACTATGATAAATAAAGAGATTTTTTATTATAATTTTCCATTTGGATATCTCCTCTTAATATTATCTTCCATTGTTTTTTTCCCATGACAATTTCTGCATAAAGCCTGTAAATTATCAATATTATTACTTCCACCATCTTCTAATGCAATAATATGGTCTATTTCATAAGTAGCCTCCAAAATATTATTACATTTCTTACAGCCCCATTTCTGTTTTGAAGCAACTATTTTTTTCAATTGCTCAGATACTTTCCTCAATTTTGAAGTAGGTAAATTAGGCGAATAGAGAAATTGTTGGGGAACTTGGTGGGGAACCTGTTGGGACATTTGTAAAGTTTTTGTCGAATTTATAATATCAATCCGTTTTGATATACTATCTGGTAAAAAATCTTTACATATATCAACTGCTTTATTATTTTTTAATAGGAATGGGGCAAATATAATAGTTAGTGTGATAAATATAAGAAGCATTTTAGGTAAACCAGTTATCCAATTATATGCTCTAATTATGATTCCATTATAATAAGTATTAATCAATAAAAATATAATAGCTAATATGATAAATAAAATCAGTTTGAATGCAGAACTCATAATCTAGCATATTTTTTATTTTTCTTTTTTTACCTAAAAAATTTGACCAACGCCTTCAAATGGATTCAATCGCCCTGGTTTAAAAGCATTAGTGGGCTCTTGACGACTTGGAATACATGGAAGTTTTAAATTCAGGGGTCCATCTGGCGTACTTTGAAAACATTGACCTTGTTTAATTCCATTGGTACACCATCCACAATCCGGTTTTCCAAGACATTCATCTTTTGATAAATTATTACATGGAAAACTTTTTTTCATACAATCATCCTCTGTTAAATATACATCTAAAGGTATCTGACTCATTCCATTTTGCCCACATGAATTTTTAGAAGGTTCAAGTGGATTATATTTATGTTTTGTGCATCCTTTTTTACAGGAATTATAGCAATAATAATCAGATGGAAATGGTTTTTCCTCTATATTTTTAAATCCCTCTACTTTAAATTCTTCTTTAAATCGGTCAGGGCATACTTTTTCACAATTTTTGATTGGAATATTATTTATTGTATTACCTTTAATAAGAAGACATGCCCAGGGTCTTCCAAGTGGTTCAACACAATTCACATTAAGAATGTCGAAAAACATATTTTTTGGTTGAATGCCCTCATATGTATTTTGTTCTCTATCTAATCTTTGAGAGCTAAGTTGTTTATATTCACTAGGGTTCGCAAATAATTTATTTTTATAATTTGGGATTATTATATTTGATTCATTTTTTGTTGTATTTTTTATAAAATTATTGAATGTATCTGGATTAGGATAATTATTATGGTAGAATATTGTAAAAATAAATAATATCATAAGTATTGTTAGTATTTTATACATATAATAATATAATAATATTATTATTATATTTATTTTGAGAATTCTAATCCAGCATATTCTGCCATATTTTTTATTTCCTCCATTATTTTTGGATGATATTTACACCCCAATTTTTGAATACAATAAAAAAAATACGATTTTTCCACCAATTCTTCATAAGTATATTGTCCTTTCCTGATATTATTTAAAATAAAATAAGAACGCTCCGTATAGTCGTCGTATGATTCTTGATCATACCTTTTTATACAAAATAACTGAAATCCAGATATAATCATCTTTTTATAGTATATTAAATCCAATTGTTTTTAATTTCATTTTTTTATATTTATTATTGAGTGGGCATAAGGTTAAGATTTGGCATATTATAAGAATGGAATATTTCTTCATAAGATTTTTTATTTGGATTCCAGCGAGTTTCAATAATATATCCACCGTATGTATTATACCAATTATGAGGTGTAGAATTATCTATTTTAGCAGGTGCAAATTCAGCCATTGGAATGTTTGGTAATCGCATATATTTATATTAGAGATAATAAAAATTAGTTTCGTTCTTTTATATAATAAATTTTCATTATGATGTTAATGCTATTCCAAGAAAAGAAAAATTTTAGCTTGAATGAACATGTTGAAAATTTCTCCAATCATCATAAATTTACAGATGATGAATTAAAGGAATTAGTTTGTTCCCCTAAAAATTATCCTACATTTTTTAATAAAATTTATTCTCCAAATGGAGATTATCCGACAAAACATATCATAAATGAACTTGATTTATATTCTGGAAATATCCATAAAGAAATTTGTGTTTGTAAGACTCAAGTGGGGAAAATATATTTTGATTTGCTTTTGGGGAATCCTTGTTCCAATATAGATATTCTAAATCTCCGACAAAAAACAATATATTTTTTCGCAAAGAATTATGATCTGAAAAGAATAGAAGAATTTAAAAAAATAAGGGAAAATATCGAAGATTGTCTATGGTTTTTTAAACCAATAAATGAACATAGCGATTATGTTTATAATATGATTTTTTACAATAAAAGTTACTTCAAATTTTTGAATAAAACGGAACCATTTTTAACAATATCGAATGCATATAAAATAATTATTAGCCCAATTGTATCAGTTTGTAGTCCATTGATGTATATTTTGATTCCATTTGTAATATTGCGACTGATGAGCATTAAAATTCCCATTAGATTTTTTATAAAAATGATGTGGGATCAATCTGGATTTATAAGTTTGCCTTTCATAAAAAATCCATTTATGGCGACACTTGTAAAGTGGTTTTCAAAGGGTCTATCTATTTTTCTTTATTTCCAGAATATTTATAATTCATATAATACAAGTCAGACAACTCTGGGGGTTGTAAATTTTTTCCAGAAAAAATTAGAGAATATCCGGGCAATATTGGGATTGAATCAAAAATTATCAGAAAATTATTCAGATTATGTTCAAGTGAATCCTAAGAAATTCCAGAGAATACAAGATGGAGAAATTTATAATGGAACAACTAGTCTATTTTCTAATAAAGGACGTATTTTAAAGGATTTTTATGAATTTATTGAAAATAAAAATGATTTTCTAAAAGTAATAAATAATATTGGATTAGTTGATTGCTATTTTGGAATAACGGAAAAATTATTAGAAAAGAAATATTATAGTGTGCCTCAAATATTGCAATTAGAATATCCAAAAATGGAAATTGATGGATTATGGCATCCAGCAGTTCAAAAAGATAAGATTGTAAAAAATTCTATTTATTTTGATAAAAAGAAGAGAAATTATATTTTAACAGGTCCAAATGCTGCTGGAAAATCTACATTTATAAAATCAGTATTTATGAATATTTATTTAGCACAAACAATTGGAATATGTAATAGTGATAAAATGGTTTATACTCCATTTTCATATTTGCTTACAGGAATAAGGAATCAAGACAGCCAAGGATCAGAATCATTATTTGAAGCAGAGGTTCATAAAATAAGAGATTACTTGGAGTCCATAAAAAAAACTGGATTTACATTTTCTATTTTAGATGAAGTGTTTACTTCAACAAATTATCAAGAGGGTTTTGCGGCGAGTTATGGGTTGTGTAAAACAATTGGAAACATGAAGAATAGTTTACATATTGTTGCAACACATTACACAAAATTGTATAAAATTGTAAAAGAAAAGAATATGGGATTTAGAAATGTTCGGTTTTCAGTTATTTTTAATGAGAAAGATGAAATTGAATTCCCTTATAAATTGGAAAAAGGATATAGTAAGCAATTTATTGCATTGCGTTTGATGAAACAGAAACATTGTGATGATGTATTCTTGAAGAATTGCTTAAAGTATCTTGAATAATATGAATCGTTTAGATTTAAAAACAAATTCCTATTTTTAAATAATGCAATCATATATTCTTATACTCTTAGGAATTTTAGTTGTCCTATTAATTGGAGTAATCTATTTTGGATGGCGAAGAATATTGAATTTAGAGATAGAAAATAATAAAAATAAATATGACATTGAAGCATTAAGAGGATTACTAAATAAAATGCTTTCTGATGGAGGAGGTGAAGAATATGATGCCGGTAAATCTTCTCAATATCAAGAAGCAGAAATATTAAAAATGATGCAACAACAAATGCAAATGGAACAGCCACAAAGAAAAGTTTCGAAAATAAGAGAAATGGAAGATGAATCAGAAGAAGGAACTCTTGAAAGTTCAGATAATGATGAAATACCGGATGACGATGACGATGACGATGACGATGACGACGATGACGATGACGATGACGATGAAGACGACGATGAAGAAGATGAAGAAGATGAAGAAGATGATGAAGAAGATGATGAAGAAGATGATGAAGAAGATGATGAAGAAGATGATGAAGACGACAACAACGACGATGATGAAGACGAAGATGAAGACGAAGATGAAGACGATGATGAAGATGAAGACGACGATGATGATGATAAACTTGAAAAGTTATTGAGAAAAGAATTAGGAATTAATGAAAAAGAACAGCCAAAAGAAGAGCTAAATGAAGAGCTAAAGGAAGATCCAAAAGAGGATCCAAAAGAGGATCCAAAAGAGGAGCCAAAAGAGGAGCCAAAAGAGGAGCCAAAAGAGGAGCCAAAAGAAGATCTAAAAGAAAAGTTAAAAGAATTAGATATTAAGAGAGGCAAAAAAGTTCCAAATCAAATGGCAAAATTATTTAAAACAGGTTATCGATTGAAGTCAGAAAATGATGGGAATTTATATGAAGTTATTGGAAGTGGTAATTCAAAAAAATGGAAACTAATTAGTGGGGAAACTTAATTGGAGGAACTAGATTTTATTTGCCCCCACCCCATAACCCCTTCTTGAGATATTGGAGGTGAAATAGAATATAGACATAATTTCAAAAAATAAATTTTATGATATATAATATAATGGCAAATAATTGTAATAAGACATCTAATAATAAGTATTTTGATTGTCCGGCTTTAATGAGTGATGGACGAGTTTTTACAGATTATCGACCAGATTCTTATGTTAATGACCTAATCCGTATTCAGAATAAAGTGTATGATTCATATTCATATCGTCAGTTTTTAATAAACAATGGATTAAATATCATTGAAACAAATGATAAATATAATAATTTAAAGAATGGTTGTGCAAAATGTAGTGGTAATAATGTAAGACAGGTTCCAAATGAGGCTACATGTGTTTACAATAAAAATTATGGGCTATGTATTCCAAATAATACATATGGAACTGGTCAAAATAATTTTGCATCTCCTTATGAAGCAAATGAGGCATATAATCCGGGATATCAAGTAAAACAGCCTGTTCCAAGAAATTCTATGTCTCAATAATATTTTTTAATTAAAATTATTTAAAAAATAAATTTAGCTTACCACTATCTATAACTATATAATTTTAAATTTTTTAAGGAAAACATCAATATCATTTTTCACAATTTTACTCATATCATGCTGTCTCGGTGTCAAATTTTTTACTGGTTGTCTTAATGGTGGTTCTTCAACAACTCTTGGGATAATATTGGGTGTATTCAAATAGGGTTGTGTTTTTCTATTTTTCGCAAATTCAACATCAAATTGTGTAATCCATTGATTAAGAGTATGATTATTTTGGATAGTATTAATTAATTTATATGAATTTGGGGAATTTTTCATAAATACTTTATCGGGGTAAATATCGAATACAAGTTGAATAAGTTTCTGGATAGCTGGGAAATTTACATAATTAATCATTGTAATTATTCGGAATAAAATAACAAAATCCCTGAAATCAAAAGTGAGTTTTCCATTTTTAACATATTGTGAATCTGATTCTTTTTTTCCAACAAGTGGCTTTCCTAAACCAGAATTTACTTCATTATGAATATTATTAAGCCAAATTACAAATGAGTCGGTTGTTTGCATATTTTTTTCGGGTGGATTGCGATTGCATCTTCCAGTATAATGATTCCTGCAAATTGGGCATGGAATTGCGTCCTTAAGAACATGAAAAAGTCGGACATATTTTGCTTTTAATTCAGCACTCATTTTTGGATGATAAGAATATGTTAAACTGTGTAATAGCCGCCATAAATATTGTCCCCAAACTTTTGAATGAATACCCATTTAATATATATTTTATATTTTATATTTTTTATTTTCTAATAAAAAATAATGAGTAATAATAATTTTGCTGGAATCAGTTTCGGTTATGATGCCGATAAAATATTCAAAGAAAGAGATGCAACAATGTGTTCCCGTTGGAAAGTAAGTAATGTCCGATATAATGATAGTACCGTAAATATTCATTACAATTCAGATGGAAATTTTATTGTGGAAGGTAAAGCTCCAATTGGAGTCGAATTTGTAAAATATTGGGCAGCTTCTCCTCCAACATATAGTTTAAGTTTTTCTGGTAGTGGACTGCCTTATCCTAATGAAGAAGTTGCATTAGAGAAAACGCCAAATCAAGGTGTAGCAGAAGTTAAAAATGGATCCTTCCAATTTCCATTAGAATATCCAAATTCATATTATGACCAATTTTTACGTAAATATGTACCACCCCAAGTTAAATTTTTATATGTTAATCGTAACGGGGAAAATCATGGAGATGTTCATGTTGCAAATTTAGGCGAAGGCATCCCTTTTCGCTCATTAGTTGATACGAAAAAAAGGAATTGGAATGCAGGTCCCATGTTTTACTGTAATAATAATTTACCTGTTCGTAATCAATATCAGATTTTGGTGGATAGTGCTTATCCAGCTGTTAATAAGGTCCCTAATAATTTTTGGGGATTAATGCCACCTCATTGAGAGGAGGGGACGGTAGTTCCCCAAAAAATTGATTGTTAAAAATTCAATATTTTATGTATATTACCTGAAATATCAGAAATAGAGATGTCTTTATTTATTTTATTTCTTAAGGTTTCATTGCCGATTTTGGAGATTGGTACTTTATTTATTTTATTTCTTCCAATTATATTGCTGATTTTGGGAATTGCTATGATATACCATGACTCGAAGATCTTGGAGATATCCATGATAAACACTGAAAAGTGGATTCTTCAGTATATACAGTGTCGTCCCAAAATCATTCCTGCCTTTTACAAAAAGCTTCTGGCAATCAAAGTGAGAAAATCCAAATATTCTAGGATTTTTAATATTGAATATCTGGAAGGTTTATATTTGTTTTTTAGCTATACATATGCTATTATATTCTTTATTGTAATAGTTTTTTTGCATATATTCAAAAATATTGACTTCAAATTTTATGAAATATTAGAAAAAAGAATGATTTTTATGCATACATTTGTGCTTTTTGTCTTTTATTTCTATGTTGTAAATCATGACTTAAAGATCTTGGAGATGTCCCATTCAGAATGCATTGAATTGATTTGTCACTATTATAGTTTTTATTCAAAAAAAATCATTCCAGCTTTTTACAGAAAACAGCTTCGGCTTGTTAGAATTTACAAATTTTTTGAGACGATATATAATATATTGACTAATCTAACTTTAAATAACTTTTTGAACAGTTATAGATATATCCCCATCAGAATTGCGTATGTTTTGGAAAATTTTTTTAGGGACAAACAATATGATCGAGAATGCCCTATTTGTGTTGAGATTTGTGAGTCAAAAGTAACTGCATGTGGTCATTGTTTCTGTCATTCATGTTTATTCAATATAAACATGAAGAATTGTCCAATATGTAGAGAAACAATTGATGCAAGCCAAATAATATCTCTTTGTGATGCAGCTAAAACAGGAAGACACGTATATACTTAGTTCCCAAAATTTTTATAAATAATTTAAAAAAATAATACTATATACTACAAGTAAAATGAATAAAGAAATGATTGGGATAATATTAAAATCGACGTGGAATTCTGGGATTTTTAATAAAAAGAAGAATAGTGGGATCCTATTGGATCCAATCAATACCGCATTTGCAATCGCTCTTCTAAATTTTTATCCAGAGGGAACAAAAATAAGTATTCAGAATAATGAGATATTTTTCCAGGAGCCATGGACATTACAGGGAATCTCTCGCTGGAAAAATGGCGATAAATATGAGGATATCCATAATTTAATCAATCCGATTAAAAAGTTGATTGCATCAAAAAAGAATCAATCTCTATGGAGTGAGGATAGTTTTAAGTACATATGTTTAAAAATGAAGTCCGGATTGGAGAAATTAGCTAAAACATACAGTGAAAATCTTATTGCAAATCACACAATTGAATTTTACCAGTCTCTTATTACTGAGAATTTACAAAATAAATCTCATTTTTTGGATAAATTAAACACTGATCCAGATGAATTGGGCGATGAATCAGTATCTTTCGATATTTATAAAAATTTTTTCTCTGACTGGAATTTTGAGCAAATTGATTTAGTCATTTCAATATTAAAGAATTTAGAAACAGAAACAAAAGATGAAATCACGAAGGCATACAAAGATAGTGTCCATCTAATTATGACTGCTCATAATATAAGAATAAAGAGAATCATTGAACGAATAAAATCTGGAGCTGTATAAAATTTCCAATAATTTTACAAATATTATTTTTGTAAAATTTCCAATAATTTTACAAATATTATTTTTGTAAAAATCGAACTATTTTTTTATATATTAACCTAATGGGAAATCAGCCTTCTCAACTTCCACAAAGAAAAATGAAAAGACCAGTAATGAAACGCCCAATCCAGCAATTTCCAGTTCAACCATTGCAAGTTCCAGTCAAACAACTGCAGCACCCTCCACCACCAGAGCAAATATTTGCCTATCCACAGAATTTAGTACAACCTCCACCCCGTGATCTAGAAGCTCTGATGGTTCGCCCCGAATCAACAAAGATTGCACCAAATTTGATGAATGTTAATGATAAGATTGATAAATTTAAAAAAGAACAAAAAAATGAAGAGGATAGTTTTTTACAAAATTTAGAAAAAGCGAAGGAACAATTTTATAAAAAACAGAAAACCAAAGAAGAATATTTCCAGGATGAACTCAAAGAATTCGAGAAAAATTATAATCCATTTCGCATCCTTCATTTAGAGTATAATGCAACCGAAGAAGATGTGAAAAAAGCATATCGCAAATTTTCTTTAAAATATCATCCAGATCGCCCAGATGGAAATTCCAAAAAATTTATGATGGTATCTCAGGCATATATTTATTTGACACAGAAACTCAAAGAAATGAAGGGGAATAATGGACACAATGATTTACGTAACAATGCTAAAAAATATTTTGAAGAAATGGAAGATAAAAGGAAGACTCAAAAAGACACAGTGAAAATAGAAGACCAAAACCGGATGGAAGACCAAATGGAAATTGGTGAAAAGAATTTTGATCAAGACAAATTCAATAAAATTTTCGAAAAAAATAGGATGCCAACGCAATTTGATAAAGGTTATGGGAATGGCTGGGAAGATGAGACATATGAAGAAAATGTGGTAATGAATAATAAATTTACGATTGATTTATTTAATAAGACTTTTAATGAAGTTAAAACGAAAAAATTAGAGCAGATAAAAGGGAATCAAGTTATGAAAATTGATGCACCAGAACCGCAACTTTTGTCAAATTTGGGATATGAAGAATTAGGGCGCGAAGATATTGAGGATTTTACTTCTGGTATCCAAGATAATATGAATTTTGTTGATTATAAAGCAGCATATACACGGGCAAATGTATTAGAATATGATGAACAATATAATCGCGGTGATTATAAAAATTTGGATTCATTAGTGAGAGCAAGAGATACACAGAGCTTTACTGTGAACAATGAAGATAAAGAATGGATAAATCGTCGAGAACAATTCGATAAACAGAAAGAACAAAAAAGGATAGATAATATGATGGCTTTTGATAGAATGGCAGAAGTATATTCAAATCGAGCTAATCAACATTTCATTAAAAATAAATAAAAATAATCTAAGAATAAAATAGTTTATGTCAAAAAATTTAAATAGTGTATCGAATCAACCTATTGATTCAATCCCAACAACAACAAAAAATGTATTAGATGGGAATAAGTCAAAAACTGCAAAAATTGTGTTAATAGTGATTATTGTAATTGTAGTGGCTGTTGGTATTTCAGTTACGATATATACTGTTATTGAAAAAAAGAAAAAAGAAGCAAAACTAAAGTGGCCAGATGAACGTTGTACGAATCAAATGTATATGTTATTTCCAAATATTTATGGACCACCTGGAATGACATATGCAAAAAACAAGGCATTCTGTGATGCAAGTGCAATGAACGACGTAGCGAAAAAGAATAACGTTCCTTTACAAAATCAGCTTATGCAACATAATAATACACTAAATAAATTTAATGAACATATAAAAAATACAGCTACATTATTCTATCATTATAAAGATGTAGTTATTGGGGAAGTAAAAGGAATCCGGAAAGACCTTGCTGATACATTTAAACGATTAGCCTATACTTTTAAAACATTTCAGGGATTATTTGTTGATATATTTATGGTTTATAAATCATTATTTGAAGCTATTAAATATTTCATATGGACAATTGTTGTATGGTGGAAAGCACCATGGGGAGGTGGAATTCTTCGCTTTTTCACATGTTTTGGAGAAGAAACCCTAATTTATGTAAAACAGAAAGGAATAAAGAAAATATGTGAATTAGAATTAGATGACCAATTAGATGACCAATTGGATAATAATATTATCATTGGATTATGTAAATTTAAGAGAGCTGGAGATGTATATAAATTGGGAAATATATATGTAGATGGAATGCATTTTGTGGAATACGAGGGTATTATGATACGTGTATTAAAACATCCAGAAGCTGTTAAAGTAGAATATGGGCGCGATGTAATCTATAATGTGATAACAAACACTGGAAAAATAATCATAGATGGGCTGACATTTGCAGATTATTTGGGGGATAATTCTCTAGATATATATGAGCAATTAGTCAAAATGAATATGAAGTCTCCATTTCAGAATAGAAATTTTTTTGGGGTTAATCTGGAAAAATATGAGAAAAATGCGATCAATTTGTATCCTGGATTTACTAACAATAGTTATTTAATGACGGATAATTCAATAAAGAGAGCAGATAAATTAGTGATTGGAGACAAGATAAATGGTCGAGAGATTGTAGGGATTATAAATTATAAATTAGAGGGAAAAACATTTATCACAAATTACACAACTGAAAATCAGATTTCAGGGCAAATGGTGGGTATCCAAATTTATACCAAGAATACGGAGCCACCAACTTACACAACAATCCCACATGAAGAAAGATGGATATTAGGAAAATTATTATGCATTGGAATAATAATTGAGGGTAGTGTAATTGATATGCATGATTTTGCAGTAATGGATTTTGATATTGTGAAAAATAAATGGGAAGCTGAGCAAGAAGTGTTCAAAATATAAATTGAAGATAAAATGAATAAATTCATTTTATCTTTAATTTATATATTCAAGATAAAAATTTAAAAATATAATTTAAAAATGTATTCATTATCAGTGTATAATAATGAATAAAGAAGATGTGAAACGAATAGAAGGTGGGAAACATGGAATTCAATATATAAGCAAAGGAAGCCAACAATTTGCAACAGATAATAATTTTCTTTTTATGACAACAAATGAATCGAAACAGTCATTCCAGATTAAGACAAGTGGAGGCATTCTTCTAGAGAATAAAAAGAATAAAATACATTTACAGGAGAATGGGATGCTGTCTGAATTGTTATATATAGATGAGAATATTATAGGTGATTCAAGAAAAGTTATTGGTGGAAATTATTCGATTCAAATGACAGAGAAGAGGGGTGAATATCATTTACATATGAACAGAGGAAAAATAAAACAAACTGATTTCCATTTATATCATATCATAGGAGACACCATTGAAATTGATGTTGCTAAATTTATGATAAAAAGGGGAGAATATGGTATTGATTGGGAGAATGATTTGATTATAAGTAATCCAAGTAAAATAAAATGCATGAGTTTAAACGGCGACATTCATTTTTCAACAAAGAACGGAGAACGCATTATTTTTGAAAATGAGAAGCCAAATGGACTCATTGAATTCAAAGGGGAGAGATCCTTGATGAATACTAAATTTGCAAAAATGGAGCATGAATCTTTGCAAATAAATAGCCCTCATATTCAAATTAATAAAAGCATAATATTGGATGAAGACATTGTAGAAATAATTTCAGATATGATAAAATTAGGGGGCTCCAGTTTGGAGATTGGTTGTATAAAAATGCGGAAGGGTATGGAGAGGGGAGAAGATACATTAAAAGTTAAAACAGATAATATTCAATTTGAAGCCGGAAATGATAATAAAATTGAGATAACAAAGGATAAAATTAGTCTCATTGGAGACGGAAATTTGGGAATTATGCTGATTGGAGGTAAAAGTGGAATAAAAATGCTGGGGAATCTTCAATGGATACATTTAGATAATATTCTCATTCAAGCAGACGATGAACAAAAAATTCTTAGCATTGGGAATAATTCCTGGAAATTAAAATTGGAAGGGGCAGTGGAAATTGAAAATTGCACAATTATTGGAGAAAATAAAAGAATTTCTGGAGATTTTATGGAAATAATCGGCGACTCATCAATAACATGGCGCAATAATGATAAAACAATACAAATGACCAATAATGTGATAATATTTGAAAGTGGGATAAATAGTATTGAGATTGGGAGTGATTGTATAAAAGAGACAGGACGAATAAAGCGAATAGAATTTGCAGCGATGAAGGAAATTGGAATACAAAAAACAGAAAATTGGGACAAATTTGAGGAAAAAGGTGAATTCAAACTATGTGAATGGGATAAATTGGAAGAAAAATGTGCATTAAAACAGTGTAAATTGGAGAAATTGGAAAATAATGGCAATTTGAAGAGAGAAATTTGGGAAAATGTGGAAGATATTATTAGAAATTATCGAGGAATAATAGGGGGAAAATATGAATTGATATTTGGAGAAGATAAGAATAACGGTATATATTGGGATGGAGAGAAGAGATTGGAGATAAAAGGTGTGTTTATAAAAGATGATAAACATACAATAATTGGAGGGGATAATGATGAGATAGAAATCAGGAATTGCTTGAAATTGAAGGAGAATGAATTAATTATTGGAGTAGGAAAAAGGAAGAATCATATATTTTTAAATGAAGATATTATTTTACTCGGAAATAAAAGGCATAATATTGCAATTTATGAAGATAAAATTCATTTAGGAGATTTTATCTTCATAAATCAAAATCAAGTATTCATAGGAGAAATGGAAGACCAAAAAGATCAAAAAGAGAAAAAAATTATGATTGGAATAAATAAGAATAGGATATTAATAGATGAGAAACATGTACAATTTATAGGAAAAAAGGTTTATCTGTTAGGTGATGAATCTATCCAAATCAATGGGAAAATAACTAGAATACAAGGAGAATCAATTGGGATTGGTTTTAATGAGACAAATTGCATAGAATTTGTAGGTGGAAAAATGGTATATAAGAAAGGGGATAGTCAGATGGAGTGGAATGAATCATTTACTTATATGGATAATGGAAGTGGTGGAGATGGAACATCAAAATTTTATGTTGGGAAAAAAGGTGTTGTTGTGGACAGTGATGATACAAATTTTAAATTAGATGTGAATACAAAGGCACCAATTCATTTACATTCATCTCGAAATATTACAATCGAATCTATGATTGGAGATATTCAAATAAAAAATCATACATCTCAGATTTTTATGAATCAAGATGATAATATGTTAGGGATTTGGAGTGAGGGGAATATATGGGGTAAAGGGAAGAAGATAATAATGGATGGGGAGAAGATTGAAATAAATACGAAAAATATTGGGATAGATGTGAAAATGGATATAGATATTCATTATGGAAGAAAATTGGAAATCTTGGGAGGAAAAGAAATAGAATTTCAGAGTAAAGAGGCAATAAAATTTACGAGTGATATATTTGGTGAAATAAAAATTGGAGAAAATAGTAGAGTTCATATTAATAAATCATTAGATGTCCAAATTGGAGACAATTATACGGAAAAAATTGGGGGAAATTTTATTGTCAACGTAGATGGAACACTCGAATATCGGAGTGCAAAAGGGATGAAAATATATGGAGGAGGAATTGGAGAAATAGTAGAAATAGGGTCAGAAGAGAATATGAGGTTATATGCTGGAGAGAATTTACATTTTGGAGGGAAAAATATTGATATTAAGTGTGATATTTATAACGTGGAGGTATCTGAACAGATTGAAATATCTGGAAATAAAATGATAGTGGATATGAAACAGTTACGGTTTCAACAGCGGGGATTTGGAGAAATGAGTTGGGAATCGGATGGGAAAATGCGAATTGTTAGCAAAATTGAGGGAAATAGAGGAGATGTTATGGAGTTTTACTCAGAGAGTAATACACATGAAAAATCAATTCATATGTGCAGTCGTATAGGGGGAATTTATTTGGAAGGGCAGACAATTGGGTTAGGAGGAGGAAAAGTACGAATTAATGGAGTAGAATTGATAGGGGGAGATAATAAGCTGAGTGTGGGAGGAATAATGGAAGTTCATGGACTGAAAATTGGAAAGAATATGTTTATTGAACCAAAAGGAATAAGTTTATTGCAGAGGGAGGAACTGGAATTACGGAATATGGATTTAAAATTGGGTGGACGAATGGATGCTGAAAGTTTGAGGGTGAAAAAAATATTGGGAGGCACTGAAGTCGAAGGGAAAATAAAGGTGATTGGAGGAATAGAATGTAAAGGCGGAATTGTGGGGGATGGGTTTAGGGTTGGGAATTGGGATGGAGGGAATAGAAGTTGTTTAAAAATAGATATGAAAGGAACTGTTTGGAATGAGGGGGTGCATATTAGTGGGGGTGGTCGTAGTATTGTGGTCGATGGAGACATTGTTTGCGGCGGGGGAGGACACATTCTTGTGCATAACCCGCGAGAAGGGCGAGAAGGCGGCGGAGGCAGAGACATTGGCAAATTATTGGAGGAAGTGACGACAATGGGTGACAGTGGAGCGTGGGATGTGGGGCGAGCATTGCAGAAATTGGCGGCGATAGTAGGGATATTAGCGGCAGAGAAGGAAGAGTGAAAAAAATGATAGTAAAAAATATATAAAATTATTGTATTGGCAAAAGAGAAAATGTTTTCTACTGCTAATAGTTGTAGGCATCCTAATCCCAATTTTAGAGTTTCTCCATTTGCTCAAATGAGAAGAGAACTGGGACTACCTACACGACCAAGAAATACAGTTCTTCATCAACCCTCTGTTCTTCCAGAGGATGCCAAACTCAAAGAATTTATCGAACAATCCAATTGTCTAGTTACTTTTGAATTGGAAGAATATGAACCAGAAGTACTTAAAGTGAAAATAGAAGAGCTTCATTCTTTTCAAAGAAATCCAAGATTTGATTACAAGTCATTCCGTCCCGGTACCGAATTATCAAAGTGCTACAAGAGGATTATGAATTGGGAATCCAACAGATCTGGTCCCTTTACAAAAAAGCAGATCATTGTTGGCATTCAATTGAGAGCTCAAGAGGTTTTTCCCAATTATCCGGATTATGTGGAACGTTTCACAAAAGAATTGGATGAGACGGTTAATTGGAAAATCTATTCATTATATCACTCGATTTGGTTTACCGAAAGAAAATGAGTGATAATTTTGAAAATTTATAAAAAAATTGATGGGATATAAATACAGACTATTTAGAGATTGGCGAAGAACAAAATGGCTGCTGAAGTTCCTTGTGCACTTTGTCGTTTGATAATAATACTATCACCAGATGAAAAAAACCACAAAAAAATAACGCATTTTGCGCGTTGCGGTTGTCCAAGTCCCCCGTTGATATGCGGATATTGCAGGAATAGAAAGGTCCGCTACACATGTTTGTGGTGTAATTACCATGCTTCAGGTGCGTCAATAAGATCCCCCCAGCAAGCATCACATATAAATGCTGTTGCGAAAAGGTGGGAAACTTTTCGCACACATTACCCCTGCTTGTCTCCATTGTCAGAGAATTGGTGCAATTTCGTAAGATACGATCAGTTGATGCAGCAAATACAAACTTTTACAAAGAATGTCGGACTGACTGATTAAGTATTAGTTCTTCGCGAGAGCTTAGAAGAAAACCGACTTAAAAATTTATAAAAAAAATTTGATTTAAAAAAAAGAAGAATAAGAGTAGAGTATACAACGACTCAAAAATGCCACCTAAAAAAAGTCCCGCAAATAGCCCTGAGAAGAGCCCTGTGAAGAGCCCTATGAAGGAGCAAACCAAAGAAGAGACTGATATTTGTCAAACTTATATTAAAATGGATCAAAGAGAGCATGTCCTAAATTTACCGGATACATATATTGGCTCCATTGAAAAAAGTGAGACTGAACTATGGATTTATGATAAAAATGAGAATAAGATTGTTAAAAAAACAACGAGCATTGTTCCCGGATTTTACAAGATTTTCGATGAAATCCTGGTGAATGCATATGATCAATATGTGAGAACTGGGACAGTCAAAGAGATTCGCGTTGAAATCACACCGGACTACATAAGTGTGATGAATGATGGTGACGGCATTGATGTCGAAATCCATCCAGAACACGATGTCTATATTCCGGAATTATTATTCGGCAACCTACTGACAAGTGCAAATTATCACCAGACCAATAAAATAACTGGTGGTAAGAATGGTCTGGGCTCCAAAGTGACAAATATTTTTAGCCGGAGATTTATTGTGGAAACGGTAGATGGAAAGCGTAAGAGATATTTTCGCCAGGAGTTTTCCAATAATATGTTGGAAAAAACGGAACCATTTGTAGAGAAATACACGAAGAAATCATTTACAAAGATTACATTTTACCCCGATTATCCACGTTTTCACATGGATGGATTGGACGATGACATTGAAGGATTATTAATAAAACGCGTCTATGATATGGCGGCAATTACTGACAAAAGCGTTATCGTTTATTTGAATGAACAGAAAATAGAGTTTAAAGATTTTGAGAGTTATGTTGATTTATACATTGGTCCAAAAACAGAGACGAAACGAGTTCATGAAGAATTGGGCGAACGCTGGGAAGTAGTTGTTTGCGACAGCAATGATGACAAAATGGAACAAGTTTCATTTGTCAATGGTATATACACTTGGAAGGGTGGAAAACACGTAGAAGCCCTTGCAACGACAATAAGTACAAAATTGGCAAAATATGTGGAGGGAAGAGGAAAGAAGAAGATTCAATTGAAGCCAAGCATAATTCGCGATAACATGTGGATATTTGTAAAGACGACAATTGAGGATCCTTCTTTTGATTCTCAGACAAAGGAGTATCTTACTACACCTGCTGCCAAATTTGGAAGCAAATTCACGGTGTCCGATAAATTCATTGAGAAGATTGCAAAATTGGATATTGTCGATAAAGCGATTCGGCTAAGTGAGTTCAAGGATTCCAAAATTTTGACGAAAACCGATGGGAAGAAAACGAATCATATTCGTGGTATTCCAAAATTGGATGACGCAAATTGGGCTGGAACAATACAATCATCGCAATGTACTCTTATATTGACAGAGGGAGATTCAGCCAAAGCATTTGCCATTGCTGGATTGAGTGTCATAGGGCGCGACCGCTATGGTGTTTTCCCCCTACGAGGAAAGCTATTGAATGTGCGTGAAGCCCCCGATGAAAAAGTGAGCAAGAATGAAGAGATAAAGAATCTCAAGATTATTCTGGGCTTGCAACAAGGCAAAGAATATGAAACCACTGGCGACCTCCGCTATGGAAGTATTATGATATTGACGGATGCAGATGTTGATGGTTCCCATATTAAGGGCTTATTAATCAATCTATTCCACAATTTCTGGCCTAGTTTATTGAAACAGGAAGGATTTATCAAATCAATGATGACTCCAATTGTGAAAGCAAAGAAGAAGGATAATATCCATGTATTTTACACATTGACGGAATATGAGACGTGGAAGTCTTCTGCGGATTCTACTGGATATGAGATAAAATATTACAAAGGATTGGGTACATCAACTTCAAATGAAGCCAAAGAATATTTCAAAGATTTGGACAAAAATGAGATCCGTTATTTATGGAATGAAGATAATATTGTAGATATTACAGTAAATTTGGCATTCAATAAAGATAAAGCCGATGATAGAAAAATATGGCTAGGAAATTATGATCGGAGCTGCATTATTGAGCAGACTCAGAAAGACATTCCGATCGAGGATTTTATTAATAAGGATTTGATCCATTTTAGTAAATATGATTGTGAGAGGAGTGTTCCTTGTATTGTGGATGGGTATAAACCATCCCAGAGAAAGGTACTATATGGTGCCCTTCTGAGGAATTTGAAGAAATCCGTAAAAGTTGCACAATTTGCTGCATATGTGGCTGAGAAGAGTGCATACCATCACGGCGAACAATCACTCAATGAGTGTATTATTGGTATGGCACAGGATTATGTGGGTTCAAATAATATGAATTATTTGGAGCCCGAAGGAAATTTTGGCGGTCGCCTTGTTGGTGGAAAAGACCATGCAAGCCCGAGATATATTTTTACAAAGATGTCAGAATTATGTGAATTGATTTTTCATCCTTCAGACAGCCCATTGTTGGACTATATGAATGATGATGGCGAACAAATTGAGCCCGAATACTATGTACCTGTTATACCAAATATTTTGGTAAATGGGTGCAAGGGAATTGGGACTGGATTTTCAACTACGATCCCATCTTACAATCCACTAGATATTATTGCGAATCTGCGCCGAAAAATGCGAGATGAGACAATAATTGTTATGAAGCCATGGTTCCGCGGATTTATTGGAAAAATTGACAAGGTTGGTGAGAAATATATTTCAAAGGGGCTGTACCGAGTGATTGATACGAGCCGTGTAGAAATCTACGAGTTGCCTATTGGAATGTGGACTGATAAATACAAGGAACATTTGGAAGAATTGATGAATGTGGAGAAGGAAGGTGGGAAAAAGAAGAAACAAATATTATTGAAATACGAGAGTCAATATACGGAGTCAGTTGTGAAATTTATTTTACATTTTGAAAAAACGGAATTGGCGACAATGTTGAATAAAGGAACATTCGAGAAGGATATGAAACTGATTGATTCGGCAAATACAAATACGAGTAATATGCATTTGTTCAATGAATTTGGACAAATAAAGAAATATGATAGCCCAGAGATGATTATAGAGGAATTCTATGAGATTCGAAAGAAGTATTATGTGAAGCGAAAAGCGTATTTGGAGAATAAGTTGAATCGAGAATTAGAATTATTTTCGGCTCGGGTGCGGTTTATTCTGGCAATTCTGAATGATGAGATCATTTTGAAAGGCAAGGATGAAGAGGCTTTGGAAGCAGAATTGGAGACAAGGGGCTATCCAAAATTCACAAAAGGAAAATTAGAATTTGACCCGAAGTCTGAAAATGAGAATCCAAGCTATGATTATTTGACGAGTATGCCGATTCGTAGTATGACTCAGAAACGTTTGGAAGAATTGATGAAACAATCAGATGAACGGAAGATATTATTTGAGAATTTGAAGAAACAGTCAATTTACGACTTGTGGAACGCTGATTTGGACGAATTGGAGCGCACTTACAAGAAACACTTGGGCGATTACAATGAAATGAAAGGAGATATGCCAAGTGCATCTTCTTCTATGTCAAAGCCAAAGAAGCGAACTGTGAAGTCTGCATAAATGATTATAAAATGAAGACGATAGAATCATGCTACACCAAGTCCTTCCATGCGGCGTTCCAAATAGGTTGGCATGTTCAGAC
>Ga0315284_10003363_pt1 | contig 22714 bp, 14 predicted proteins | sample YL17G09_16_MG_FD_203696 | JGI IMG/M metagenome (GOLD analysis project Ga0315284, IMG submission 203696) | Sediment microbial communities from Yellowstone Lake, YNP, Wyoming, USA - YL17G09_16 | ecosystem: Environmental > Aquatic > Freshwater > Lake > Sediment | place: USA: Wyoming | collected... | reverse complement strand
TAGTTTTGAATTTCTAATAAGTTTAGATTGGTTGCCGGATAGTCTGGCTAACGTACGATTAAGACACGGTTTGAATGGCATCTCTAATGAGAAGTATAGAATACTATGACCCTCTCCAAAATTATCTACCATGTCAATAGTATTATTCTGCATCCATATTTGTATTGCCATATTCATTAGTAGCATTGATTTGCCGGCGCCAGATTCTCCTCCAAGTAGAATCAATTCTCCTGGTCTTAAACCATCAGTTACGCTATCAAAATATGAATATCCGGTCTTAATACCACGATCAAAATTTTCATCCTTCATTTTAGCATTGTACTCATCTCTAAAAGATGGCACTGCTGCTTTTAATGTTTTACGATCGTATGATTTAATTTGCGTCAAACCTTTGATAGTTTGAACCGTCTTCTGCATATCTAAAACTGCTTTAGAAACATCCATGCTACCAGGATCTAATTTAGATAAAGACTCCTTTACAGAAGATATTTGCTTTTCAGCATAACGTTTTTTCAACTTTTCTAGATCGTGTTTATATTCGCGATCATTATAAAAAGTATTATTTATTTGCGACCACACGCCTTTAACATAATCTGATAATTGATCATTTTTACTTTTTGCAAGACGCTCAACCATAACTCTTTCAGTTGGAAGCTCTTTAAATGTACGAATATAACTTACTGCTAAGTTAGCAAAATTCCAAACCTCAGTAGAAAAAAGTTTAGTATCACAATCATTGGCAAAATCTAATGCATGTTTTTTATTGGTTACTAAGGTTTTTAGTATAACCATATCTAATTCATTGCTCATTATTTGCCCTCTTTATTGACAGAGATCTGTTCTGATAAAAGTGTTGGTCTATAATCTGGTCCTGGCATAACAGTAAATATTTTTATATATCCACTCATTAAGCTACTAATGCTAGCCTTAAGAGTTCCATTAAATCCATCTACTGGATTGGGACTATTTGTACACATTAATGTTGGTAATTTATTTTGACTGCGATTTCTAAAAACGCTTTCTAAACTTCTAGCATATAAATCGGCAGAATTTTCAGATGCAAAGAAACGATTATCAAACTCATCAATAACCAAAAAGTCTACTAAAGCCAATTCTCGACGAGCCAAAAATTTATCTTCACCACCCGCTGAAGTTAATGTAGTCACTATATCACTTAGCGTTGTATATAAACAACTATAACCCTTTTGACTTGCCTTCTTTAATATGCAAGTGGCGGTCATAGTATTATGTGTTGCAATGAAAGATCGGGTTGTTAAAAACAAATGAGAATCACTGTCTACAGTAATGCATCTCATTGGTATTGAAGATATAAGTTTAATATTAATTATAAATCTATGCTCAGTTCTACTTAATTGAGATTTAATTAATCTTATATTATTTAATTTTCTTTGCAATCTAAAAACTGGTAATTTTGTAGAAAAAGTAATTCTATACCGATCTTTACATCTTGTATCATATAGCCAACTTTCATTGACATTTATTTTAGTTTTTATTCCCAAACTTTTAAGCAATTGACATATTTGATCTGCCAATTGTGGTATTACTGTACAAAATTCTATACCACCACTACTATTACAAGATCCATCTGTATCCATTAACCCTTGAATTAATGATAATCTCTGACTGTAAGAAGAATATAAATAATCATTTGGTATATATTTTTCTATTTTATTTGTTTTATTTCTTGTTAAAAACTTTAATTTTGATAAAGATGCATAAAGTCCATCTATTCTTATTGCTACAGATTTGGATTCTTTTCTAATAGAAGACGGGACTATATGATATTTATAATTTTCAAATATAGATAAATCAGCTGTTTCCAATATTCCATTATAAGAGTCCCCATCGCCTAACCATAATCCAAATAAATATGGATCTATTGGAAGTTCTTTTTTTACATAATTAAGTGGCTTCGCGCATTTAATCGAATGATTGCTTATTCGTTGTTTTCCGCCAGTATATAATGTGTTTAAAATTTCTTTAGTAGATTTAATTGTGGGCAATTTATTTTTTCGCCTATCGTCTCTAGTATAAGTTTGCCAGAGATGATCTGCACACGCTTTTATTTTTTCACCATCATCAAATTCTATTTCATAAGATTCAGGGGATAAATTAATGGGATGCAATTTAGTTACATTACAAATGTTGCCGCGCTCATCAAATAATTGGTCTCCCTCTTTAAGATCTTTTAATTTAACAAAACCGGTAGGTGTTGGCAATTCAGTTTCTAAACACAATTGTTTTCCTAATCCATGGTTTCCGGCAAAACAAATAGAGGTGCCATTCATATATGATGCTTTAAAATCTAAAATATATTCATTATATTTTTTTAATAATCTGGGATCGCCTTTAAAATCTCTATCCATTTTGAGGGACCAGTAGCCAATAGGAATGTTGCTTTCAGCATACCTATTAATTGCAATTAGTTTTATATTCTTTGTTTGCAGATCGTCCGCACTACTATTTATGGCAGCTAGCGCCTCTTGCAATTTGCGTGGCGGAATATTATTTAGTGCGCGAGAGCGTGATAAATCCTGGGTATCCATATTGTACTTTCTTTACTTCCCTGATAGTATGATCTTTAAGTTTTTCAGCAACAATTTTCTTATCTTGTTCTGCTTGAAGGATTCTTAATTCTGCCAGCTTTTTGGTTCGCAAATCGCTTCCACTTGGCTCATCATAAACCTGCTTAAATTGTTTGTCAAGGTCCGTTAAATTTTCTTGTTTTTTAGGCGAATCTAGCGTAATCTTGATCACTGATATAACCTCATCAGGACGGTTAATAATTAAAATACTTTTACCATCTAAAGATTTTAATTGTACCTGTGATGAAGTCCAAGACTCAACATATCCTTCAATTAAACTATTATTGCTCAACAAACACTTTATATACTGTCCAGCTGATGGTGTTAACATTATACTATCCTCTTTAAAATGCTCATATCAAAACCCATATCTTCAATACATTTGAAGGCTAATATTAATTTATCTGGCATAGAGTCCATTTTAGATAAGAATGCCATATCTCCGTAAGTATTAATTATAACGTCACACTCTTTAAATATTGATTGATATTTTTCTGGCAACGGAGTAGAACGATCTACATTAACACTATTTTTTCCAGCAAGTAATACATTAACTTTATACTCATTAACAATCCCTTCATTGGTCATAAATGAAATAGACGTTAATCTTCTTTTAGCCTTAATAACTTTATTCAAATAAACCCAATCAATATAGTCTTTAAGAATAGTTGGTTGCTTGCTCAATAACATTCCTAACCGACTAACTTGAAATACTTCGAAACATTTTGATGGTGAAGGACTATTAAATTTGAATGAATATTTTATGCCATATTGTTCTTGATATCTTTTACAAAAGTAGGCTAGCAGGTGAGTTGTCTTCCATTGAGATACTTCTAAAGTATCTATCTCTGCAAACTTCTCAAAAAATTTGCGATACTTTTCGTTAGGACCTTCTCCTAACAGGTCAATGTTGTCTATATTTTTTGCCATAAATTCCTTAAATTATAAATCAGTTATAGATTTCGGTATAATTAATTTAAAACCATTTTCAAGTTTATAAATTTTGTGTCTCTTTTTAGAGTGACCTTTTAAATATTTTACGTCATCATAGAAATCAACAATTGCAGCATTCTTTTTACCAGGATATTTTCTAATAACCCTACCAACTCTTTGTAATGTACGTATGCTGCTTTTGCCTCCGCCACCTAGGACTAATGCAGATAAAGAACTAATATCAATTCCTATGTCAAATATAGAGCTAGCTAATACTAAATTACTTTTACCTGATAATAGGTTTTCTTTTACTTCAAGCCTTTTATCTAAAGGATCTTTTCCAGACAAATATTCATATTTAATATTTGAATTGTCAAATAATTCACACAAATTCTTGCCGTGTTGCAAATGTTTAAATAATACTAACACCTGATAATTTTTTGTCAATAAGTCATTAGTATTTTGAACAATTAAATTATTTCTTATAATATTTTCAGCTACATATTCTTTATATACTGTCTGATAGCTGGCAGTTCCAGTGCTAATAAATGCTTTGGGCACCCTTACAAATTTAATAATTGGTTGAGCCAAATACCCATCTCTAATTAAATCTGATGCTGGCACATCAATAATTTGTTCCCCAAGTATACCATTGATTAATAGGTCAGTATTATCATCTCTAAATGGCGTTCCTGAAAATCCATATATGTGTTCTGGATTTATTTTACTAAAAATTTGCTTTATAGTGTCCGTAGTAATTACATGGCTCTCATCAAAAATATGCGTCTTAGTTGCTTTAAGCATATTAATAATGTTTATAGATTGAAGCTCGCTTGGAGATTTTTCCTTCTCACCATCTTCATCATCTTGAAAAACTTTACTCTTAATTTTTAATGCACTACTAACTGTCCATATACTGGCGATATTAATTCTATGAATTTCACAAACGCCATTTCCAATAAATCCAATTGGCTCATTAAATAAAGAAGAAAATAAACTATGAAATTGTTCTAATAAATCTAGACCAATAACATATATTATGGTTGGCTTATTAATCTTTGCAGTAATAATCGCCGTACAAAGAGTTTTGCCAGAGCCGGTGCAGGCGCGCACTATGCCTTTATTATTGGCAAGCGCAGCATCAATTATAGATAGCTGATAGTTTCTGGGGAACATTTTCTGTTCTTTTAATTTATCAGATAAATCTAATCCATCAACCATTAAAATTGGTTTTCTTTTATCGGTTACTGAGAATCCTATATTATTGTCTAAAAGAAAATTCTTTACCTTTGACAACAGTCCAAGTAAAAAATATCCTTTAGCATCTAATAGGTATGTTATACCGCTCCAGCCATTTTTATATGCTGGAGTAAACTCTATACCAACCGGTTTGAATGACAAAAATTTCTTTAGTTTATTAAAAATCTTTTCATCTGTGGCAATATATTGAGCATGCTTATTATCATGAATAATAATGCTGGACTCTAATATTGCCACCTCACTAGCAGCAAGCTCTTCTTTTAATTTTGTCATATTTTAGCCAAGTAGTAGTTACTAGATCATATATATCCGGCAACTATGTCTCGACATATTATTACTTTAAAACACCAATTAATTTAAGAAGAAATCTAAATAAATCTACCAGCGGATTATTTTGAAAATTAAACGTTGATTTTGGTGGCGCTAGGGGCGCCGCTGGGGCAGCTGGAACCGTTTGAGTGTCACGGTATGGTTGTGCACCTACTGGTGCTTCTGTGGGCAATTGTGGAGCAGCAACGGGTGGTTCTGGCAATGGCTCATGCTTTGAATAGTCTCCCCATAATGAAAGGTCTTTGCATACGTTGGTGTCTACTGGAATACCGCTTGGAAGTGTTAATGCGGACCCACCAGCATTTTGCCACATTACCCAGTCCTTCCAAGGTGCCGGTATAGTTGGTGAAGATGTGTAGCTTGCAATCCATAATGGATACTCAGCCATCTTAGCAGAGAACTTAACCAATTTAGCAAAACTTGGATATGTATATAATAATGGTTTACGACCATCAAGACGTTCATATTCGGCAAGATAGTCTAGTGCCCATTGATTTATTTGGGCAGAAGAACATCCCCACTTACCCCAATCCTGGTAACTTGGCCATTCTAAATCAATTGCAGCTAACTCTCCATTAGCCGCTTTAAAATGAGTTTGAGCCTGTACCTTAGGATCCCTGGTTGGATGAGCCGCATCAGAAGGTAGCGGGTATAAGAAATGATATGCCATTACTTTTAATCCGGCAGCTTTTGCTGCGGCAATATTGGAAGCATATCTTGCATCTGTTCCGTCATTGCCAACTGCACAGCGAACTACAACAAATTTAATGTCGTGCTGTTTTAACCAGGTAAAATCTACCGCCTGTTGTACTGTAGAAATATCTACACCTTTAATATAATTGCTCATTTATTCCTCCGATAATATTGCTATTACTTTATGAATAGAAATATATGTGTTAAATTTGGTTGCATGATTAAATAATTGTAATATATACCCATTATGTGCAACAAGTATTCCAGTTAATGTGGATTGACAATCTGTTAAAATATCGACTCTTTTACCAATCAAATTATCGTACACATCACCCATATAAATAATTAAATTAGTATTATCTAATGTTGATTTTGAAATTTTCATTGTTTTCTCCTGTCTACGACACTATTTGCAACCATCTTTCCAAAAGTGGATGATTTGGCAGCAATTTTTTCTTTGATCTTTTGAGCCGCAGTGATAGTCTCAGAAGTTCCAGTGTCAAGATTTAGAGTGAGATTTCTTTGCTCATCTTTAACCTTGATTTTTGATTGTAGTTCAAGCGTATCCTTTTTTAATTGGTCTATTCTTGAAGATGGTAGCCCGAGCCCGCTAAATATTGAATATACCTTTACTGAATCATCGGGAGAATCTATTACATAAACTCCCTTGAAAACTCCTTTTGGATTGCCACAAAGATCGTTAATCATACTATTAGCATAATTTAAACTGGAAGCTGGAATCCTAGACCATACGTCTTTGTTTGCTACGACCATATAGCCCACATATTTAGTTTCTTTTAGGTCGAAACCTTCGGAAAGTAGGTTGTTTGATAAATTATTTATTACAGCCTCAGCCAACGCCGTATCCTCTTGATAGTTATTTACTACAAATTGCCCATAAATAGTTAGACCCTCTCCATCTACAAGTATCTTACTAAGTTCCATTGGATCAATTCCCTTGGTGCTAGACGCCATGCATGATAGTGTGTTGAATGCATCTAATGGCTCAACGATTGCTTTGTTTGCAATGCTGAAGAAATCCATTTGATTTACATCGCTATATATTGATTCTATTTTAGCGTTATCAACAACGATTAAGTTGGCAATCTTCTTAGTCTTTGCATAACCGGCTAATTTAGCTAATGTCTCTAATGAGTTTGATTTGGCATGAGCATCTTCATTTTCCATTGGCAATGCAGCTAATACAATAAGTGGTTTGCCTTGCTCAGACATTAGATCAACTAATGTATCACATGATCCTGCACCTGAGCCGCCGCCTAATGAAAGACAAAGAACGTTTACTTGTGACTCTGATAATTTATCATTAATAAGTTGAGTAATTTCTCCACGATGAGATTCCGCTGCCGAGCGACCAATCTCTAGTTCTTTAGAGGCTCCACCCACACCAAATTCTAAAAGTAATTTATTAGAATCTGGAATATCAATAAACTTTAAATCTTGCATTGCAGTATTGATTGCAACTGAATCATATCCTAATTTATAAAAAGCTTCTGCTAGTCTTGATCCTGCCTGACCGGTACCTAATACTCCGAGCGCCAAACTTCTTTCCTTCTTTGAAACTATCTTTGATGCCATTTTTTCCTCTTGTTGTTTTGCTTGGCTTTTTGCTTTTAATGCGGCTAATTTGCTTAAATCTACTGTGGCTTCTGGAGCCTTTACTTCTGTATGTGAAACATCATCAACGATTTGTTCTGGCGTTGAATCTTCTGTTACTGATTTTGCACTCATTAATATTCTCCCGTATCTTTCTTATATCACTTCAAGTACCATTTATTATTAATATACCACTCAACGGTGTCAACTATTCCATCTTTAAATTTATATGATGGGCTCCATCCTAATTCCCTAAGCTTTGTAGAATCTAATGCATATCTGAAATCCTGGCTATCTCTAGGATCTTTGATGTGCGTTATAAGATCATGCCCCTTACCCATTGCATTACAAATCTTTTGAATTACATCAATAATTGGTAGCTCTTGGTTAGCCGAAATATTATATATTTCATTTGGCTTACCATTATTCATTATTTGAAATATGGCTGAGCAATTATCTGATACATGAATCCACTCTCTAATCTGCTGCCCATTACCATGAATTGGTATTTTTTCATTATCCATAATGCATTTTATAACTTTAGGAATTAGTTTATCTGCCATCTGGCGCGGACCATAATTATTGCAGCTTCTAGTAATATTGTAAACTAAGCCATGCGCTGCCGCCGCTGCTTTTACCATTAACTCGCCGGCAGCTTTGCTTGCCGAATATGGGTTCCTTGGGTCCAATATAGAATCTTCTTTCCATGGAGCATCAGATTCATTAGTAAGTTGCCCTGATACCTCATCAGTTGAAATATAAATTAATTTCTCCACATCATTTTTTAAACAAGAATTAATTATTGTTTGTGTGCCCAATATATTTGATTTAACAAATTCATTCGGATTAGACAATGAATAATCTACTGAACTTTCTGCCGCTCCATGAATAACAATATCAGGTCTTTCAAATTGAAATATAATATCCATTGTATGTTGGTCAGTAATATCAGCAATATGAAAAGTATGATTTTTATTCATATACATTTGATTTGCATTACCATTAACCCTATCTAAACTAACAAAAGTATATGGTAACTTTTCACGAATTGCTTTTCTAACAAAGTTACTGAATATAAACCCAGTCGAACCGGTGATCAAACATTTCTTATTCATAAATTACTTCCTATAAAGATTATGCTTTGGATCCGCTGCATAAGAGTTCTTATCAAGTATATATCTATTGGTCCATCTTCCTTTAAGATAAGATACGTTATGCGTTAAAAATAATTTATTGACTGGGTTCTTTTTAAGCGTAGGGCTCTCTTCATGATAAATATCAGTTCCACCACAATATACAATTTTTTTTTCCATATTATATTTAATTGATAAACACAAATCTACATCATCAAATGCCCAATGATAATTTTCATTCATGCCCTTAATACTTGATTTGTTCTTATCATAAACATTTTTATAATACTCAGCCTTAGTTACTAATACTGCTCCAGTAACTACTTGATACGTCCTATCTAATTTATCGCTAGAATTTGACTCTTCCCCAGATCTAAAGTGTATTGGCATATGATGGTTATTATCAAATACAACTCCACAATGCTGAATTTTATTAGTATCAGTATATAACATGCGAGCCCCAACAACACCAACTGTATTATCATGCTCAAGTATATCAATCATTTTTCTAATTGATTGTGTGTCTCTAAAAATTACATCATCATTCATAAGTATAACTATATCTTTATCAGACGGCTTTGCTGCATTAAATAGATAGTTATTGCAGGCGGAGAAGTTTAAAGTATTACCTTTATATTCAAATAGTTTTACTTTATCTCCCCAAGTTGATACGACCTCAGAAGTATTATCTTTTGTACCATTATTTTTAATCATCCAAAACCAGTCTAGACCATCCATTGCGGGGAACAGTGATTCTTTTAATTTTGTAAGTTTATCGCAGCCATTATATGTTAATGTTAATATATAAATCATTTATAGCCCTATACTTAAATTAGCTCCAACAAATACATTTCCTGATGGCGTTATTTGAACTGATGGTCCAATATAGGTGTTGCTGACTACTCCGGCTGGGAATATTCCGCCTATGTTTATATTGACTGGGTTAACTATTACTGTTGGCTCATTATTATTAGATGAATATCCTGCGCCTACCTGCAATAAACTTATAGCTGGACTAGTCTTATATTTTCCATAACTGATAAATCCGAACGTTCCACCAGCATTGAATGTGCCATTAACTGGAAGACTGGTAACATTAATTGCGCCGCCAGTAGTAATGAATAGTTTTGGATTCCAGAAACTCCACTTAGCATCAGGATAGACTTGTTTTGTAGTTGCCGCTTTAATTGGAACATCATAGTCTTTACCATCTACTTTCATAGTAAATTTATTATAGACATACATTCTTTGATTTTCATCAGTTCCAATTACACTATCAACATTATATTGTCTTGGCTTAATATTAACATTCCATGGCTCTTTTTGCCAAGCACTAAATCCAACTACTCCAAATGGAACTTTTAATGTTCCAAAATCTTCATTAAGTGCCAAATCCTGCTCTGCCTGCATATATCCAAATGGATCTGCATTAGGGCACACTGTCCCATCTGGACAAGTAGGGGTGGTTGGATTTGGGTTAGCGGGTCCAGTGCCACTACTTGGAATATGATTTCCTATCTGTGCATTGCTGGCAGAAACTATAATATTGACTGCAACGACCGCAGCATTTAACTTATCTAAATCAGATTGTATTGTTTTTAGATTTATATTATTATCTGTAATATATTTATCTAAATCTGCTTTAGTAGTATATTGTGATTGGCTTCTAACAATACCATCTAACAAATCTTTTTGAGCGACCATGCTAGTTTCTATGGCTGTTTGTCTGTTTGAATTCTCTACTAATTTATATATTGTAAATGATAGCGCGCCGAATACTAATACACCGGCAACTATTAATAAAATTTTTGTTGATAATGACATGTTACTTCTTCCATTTCTTAATGAATGTCTGCCTAGACTTAGTATATAACTCGTGAATATTAAGTTGCTTGGTTGTTTGCTTACCAAAATGCACGACAGGCACATCTACAACCTGCATTTTAATATCTTGTTTTCTTGCCCTGAATGATAGGTCTGTATCTTCAAAATAACAGAAAAAATCTTCGCAAAATATCTGTGGCGGCTGAATACAATCATGAAGTAGAAGCTGGTCTCTTGGTATTGCTAATTTCTCCCAAATATCTTTTGACGCAGCGAGACACCACCCTGACATATATGAATTGCCCATCAATACTTTATTTGCTTCCTGTACAAAATTAAGCTCTTTATCAAGTTGCCCCATGGTAGGTCCAACTAAACCATATTGGCAATATTTAATTAAATTAGCGGTCCAGTCAGTATGATTAGATTTAACGCGTATGTCGTTGTTCATGAATAAAATGTTAGAGGCAGTTGATAACGAATAAGCTATATTGCTAGCGCAGCCAAACCCCTTATTATATTCATTTCTATAATAAATTATTTCCTTGCTACCACTTAATTTTTTTTGAGTTTCATCAGAAGATGCATTATCAACAATTATAATTTCATGATCATTTGGTAGTCGTGATAAATCTTTTAAATAACTTGAGGTAAAATTCCATTTATTATATACTGGGGTACATATTGATAATATTTTATTATTTGTCATTTTGCGTGCCTTTTTCTACTTGAGCCGTCCAAACAATTCTGCTTTGCAGAATATGGTCGTAAATTTTCTAATGCCCAACACTTTTTGAAATTATCATCATCCATAGATATATAAAATAAATCTGATTGCGGAATAATGTGATCTATATTCCAAGTCCAAGTTGATGGATCATTGTCATCCCAGCTATTTTTATTATATAGACCATAATTGTGCCAATTCATCCATGAATCGAATTTATTTTCGAGATATATTTTCAATTCTTGAACGGAATAATTTAATTTTTCAAAACAAGATACTTTATTTTTACTAATATTATTTCTAAATAATATTCCTCTAATATTGGCAGATATAACTTTGCTTAGTTTAAAACTAATATCCGATTCATATTTATTCTTATGCCATTCATTTGTATACTCTTTAATTCTAGAATTATGAGTTTTTCTATAAATTTCATCGTATTCTTTTTTCTCATCTTTATGATCTATATAATATAGGGCTTTATATGCTGCAATTTTTTCTTTATTTTCTTCAACATATTTTTTGTTAGTTTTATTTATTTTAGATTTATTATTAATATAATAAGTGTGGTCCCAGATTTTTTTACATTCTGGGCAGTCTCTTTTATTATAAGATATTAGGTGTATGGCACATTTTTTTATTTTTCTCATTTACATAAACCTAAAAATTGTTTCGTAACAGTCGCCCAACTATACTTGTCATTGATTGTCGCCTTGTCAAGATTAATTTTTTCATTTAATTTTTTAAAATTATTATATGCAAATATTAACTTATCGACAGCATCATCTACATTTGGTACAAACCAAGTAGCATTTATATTTGATGACCAATACATACTACGAGGATCTGCTCTGCCCTCTTTACCGTCTACTAAAAGAGCATTGTCATCATTTAAAAAATCTAATTGTCCACCATGTCTAGGGGCTATATTAAGTTTACCTGATGCCAAAGCCTCACATCCTGGCATATAATATCCCTCGCAATGAGTAAGGGTATATAAGCAATCTACGCTTCTATAAAAAACCGACATATCATCTATGAATTCGCTCATTACTTTAATTTCTGCATGCTTCGGATATTTATTATAAAATGTTTTTAAACAATCATTTAAAGATACTTCAAACTGCTGAGTAATAACCTTTTCTTTAGCCTTCAAAAGTAAACATACATTATCGCTATTAACAAATGCTTTACCATATGCATCCAATAATCCTGGTATATTTTTCCGAAGATGATTTTGTCCAATTACTACCCCTATTTTAAACTCTTTTTTTGTTGGTAGATTCATAACAGTGTCTAATTTATAATTTTCAGAAATGCCATGTGGAATTACTTTAATAATATTTTCTGGTATACCAGAATCTACGAAGATTTGTTTTGCAAAATTAGATGGCGGACATAAATAATCACAATATCTATATTGTTTTGCAAATCCATTAGGCAGAACATTTTTACCGAAAAATTCGTATGCCCAAATTCCAATTCTATTTTTTATGCTATGGGACAGATAATTACTAAAATTAGGCATCGCAGTATATGAAAAACAGGCATCATAATTTGGCTGCAATTTTGTCGTCACTAATTTATTATAAGTTTCAGGGGTTAATTTTTGATTTAACTCAATACTACCTTTAAGGTTAGGCAACAGATCTTTAGGAAAATACTTGGTTCCGTTAGTAGAAAACATATCTACCTCATGACCTAATTTAATTAGGTCGCGACATATGTTTTGTCCAAATACTGCCCAGCTATGATTATCAGTCAAAAAACCACGATAACATATTTTCATACCACCATATATATCACGGCAGCATCAAGTCACTAAATTATTATAAAATTGGAACCGCTCCGCCGCCATTTTTAATATGGTTGGCAAGACGATCTATTGCAGACTGAACAGTTGTTGGGGCAGATCCTGCCCAATCAGTAGGCGTTGTAGGCGTGTAAGTGACATATGGCGATGATACAAATTGATAACTAACCGCACTACCATTACTCATCAACACTGTTCCTGCGGCTCCTACAGCCGTTAATCCGGTACCACCATGAACGATTGGTAATATACCGTAACCATCAGTTGCAAAATTTACAAGCGCTGATGGTCCGCCTACATTGGCTCCACTGAATACACTTATAAGTTTCAACATATTCTGAACCTTAGTAGAGTCAATAAAGACCGGTTGATTATTAAATCCACCCTTCTTTAAAAATACATTGACTTGTATCTTTGTGCTAAGTGTTTTTAATACCGCATCTTGATACAAATTAGTAAAGTTTAATGTCAATAGACCAGTTGCGTAATCTATAGCCACACCAATCTTGCCGTCTACTATTGCTCCCGTTAATCCGCCATCACTCATACCATTTGTATTTGGAGAGAATGACTGGACTGAAACAGAGAATCTTAATTGATCATTAGCTAATGCGTCGGCAGTAACGAAAGAACAATCCGCAAACTTCATAGCTGGAAAGCCGAGACGAGTGATGCCGTCACCAGTATAATTAGATATAAAATCATCTAAAATATTGATTGTTCTTTCTGATCCAAATAGTCCGTCTGGTATTTCTAATACAATTGTTCCAACTTCAAAATCTACTTTATAGAAATTGCCATCTGGTCTATGAATTTCTCCACCAGTACCTATTATTAGATTATCTGGAACAAAAAAATCTGTTGTGCCAGAATCAAAAGCCGGTTCAGATCCGTAAATGCTGCATTCCACACCATTTAAACTGCAAGAGTTTTCATTAAACCCAGTTAAAGATCCGAATATGGCTGGAACTAATTTGGCGCGACTATTTGTCACTATTAGTGAGTCGTCCCAAGTTAATTGTTTTTCAATCGATATTATAGATGGATAATCTAAAAAGTCATGACTTCCAAAATAACCATCATCATTAATAAAAACATCTGGCTTTGGATGCACAGTACTTGATCTGGTTAATGGGGTAGATGCATAATCATCCGATCTATCAACATATTTTTCAAGTTTAAATTTTATAACATTAAACTTTGTTCCAATTTTAGTATATGGATTTGTTGCTGGCGCGGGATACGTAGTAGTTGGCGACGTAGTTAGAACTTCCCTATTAATATAGCTATTTAAAATATAGCCATCTGTAGATGTTATGTGAAAATCTCCATCAATATCAGCGCGCAACATTTGACTGATCGATTCTCCAGTTAGAATAACTTTTCTAATAGAAAGAACATCAGATACAGCATCTACTCCAGTTATATCAAATCCGCCCCAATCCGCCTCACCAGCACCAGCTGATAGAATGACTAATTTGTAACTTGACAATCCGATTATTGTATTAAACGTCACGCTTGCGCTTGTAAAATATCCATCACGAGCAGATAATGGGCTAGCAACTAAAACACCATCATAGCCATCAGCTATTACGGCAGTAGTGGCAGTATTAACTAGCTGAAAATGTACTGAATACAAATTAGCGAACGGTTGTGTTTCAGTAATGTATCCATTTGTATATGTAGTGAAATATCCATCAGTAGTAATTGATGTGTGTACGGGCATACCAACATTTAAATTGGTGCCCAAATATGTATTAAGTAAATCAAGATCTGTAGCATCAACTATTCCATCACCGTTCACGTCTCCAGTAATCATAGAGCACAATCTAGAGTCAGAAATCCTATAAACCACAGATGGATTATTGTTATCTGGAGTTATTTTTGCACCAATAAAATCACCATTAAGTAAATTAGTTTGTAAACTATTTACAGAAGTATCATATCTATATCCATCAGTAGCGTCGTCAACTATTCTAATAATTAGCTCATCATTAATTAGGGTTGAAGAGTATAATTTAGAAGATATTTTTGAAGAAAGTGAGTCGTAAAATTTTCTATTTTTATCTGTAATGGCGCCAATCATTAATGGATCGCTAGAGGCTTCTAGATTAGTAATATCTATTGTATTATATAAATTGAATTGTGGTACAAACTCTTGTCTTGATAATACTGGGTTGCCTGTTCTTTGATCTGGGATTGGTGTGCTTTCTAGCACGGCAGCAGAAACCACTGCGCGATAAACATCATTACCAGTAAATTGTAGATTTTCTTGAGAAAAATCAACTGTAGTTAATGTGGTTGAATCTTGTTTAGTTTTTGAAAGCATAATTCCATGACCAGATTCATATGCCTGTCCATCAGATACTTTCGCAGCATCAGTCCAAATCCTAAACCATAAATCTTGTTCTGGAATGTCTACCCATAAACTACCAGTAAATATAGTAACTCTTGAATCGGCGGTTCTATCACTTCCTGTTGCTACCAATATATCACATTTATTTGCCGAACCACTTCTCTTAATGGTTAGTGCATAGTAACTGCCAGATTTTAATATATTGCCAGATGCTATTGGGCTATTACTAAAAATAAAATCAACGGGTTGTGGAACAGAGTCTAATATAATGCCTGATGCTAGCAATGAAGAATAATTAAAACTAACTTGTGCTACGGGTATATTAGCCGGAGAAAAATCTATTGGTAAATTTGGTGCAATATCAGTCGGACAATCAATTCCAGATTGTAAAGGAAAAATACTTACTACTATATCACCATTCCAGGTAAGATCTGCATCTCCACCAAGCTCAACAGATAATAATAATGTTACTTTTTGAATATTATTAGTTGTAGCAAAAAACTTTTGACCTATTTGAGTGGTTACATCATTTTTTAATAAACTTTTATTCTCTAAAGCGTTTACAGATATATTAAGCGAATCAACATTATATAGTGGAAGAGCGGCATTTAATAAGGCTTGTAAAGAGGGCAATCCATCAACAAAGAAATCTCTAAAGAAAAGATTTGGTTCTAAATCTTGTGCAACCATCAATGGGCTTCTTGATAAAGTCATTGGATTAGCTTCTTTTATAATTACATTGCCGCCCAAATTAAATGAAAGGCTTGGGTTACCAATAAAATCATTAAATAATAGAACTAAAATCTTTGTAAAATGCTTCTTGCTAACTTGAGTTTCATTACATTTAAAATAGAAAGTTTCATATTGCAAATTACTTTGAAAATCAAGACCTATAACGGCTACCTTTACTGACTTCTTACCGGCAGCAATAGAGTTTGAAAGAGTAATCTCTAATTGATTTCCAAAATTATTATCAACTGGCTGGTTTTGCGTAGATACCGCAACGCCATCTAAATATCCAACAAATAATGCCGAATCAAATAATATATTTTGAACTAATACTTCGGGTAAAACGCCAGATCCAATATGATTACCTATTATACTAGATGAGATTATTGTATTATGATCCTGTTCTAAAATTAGATCTGTATCGTCAACTTGTTCAGAGTCAAACCAACGATTTTGCTGTGCTGTTACTGGATTTCTTTTAACCATTTTATCTCTATTTAATATGTTGCATTATTGGTAAAATTAAGCGCATTATATATATCCTATGAACACTCGACTATTAGCCGGCTTAAGTAATTTAATAAGCTTTTCTAATACTTCCTGTACTTTTGCACTACTTTTAACTATACCAAGACTATCTATAATATTAACATTAAAATCAAATAATCCTGTTTTTCTATTCTTTAATGTGGTAAAATCATCATTTAGAACAACCAATGAATTAAAATCTAATAAATAAGTGGTGAATAAGTCAGATGTTACTGGGAATACTACGCTTAAATTGCTGCTATAATTAACATCAAGATTTTCCCCATATGGAGAGTATATTGGTCTTGAAAGATCGCTTACTCTAAAATTATCAATCAAGCTAAATAATGGACTTTCTCCAGTATACTGGCTGCCAATATATAATGTATTGATTGGGTCTTTAAAGTTAATACTACCGGTAATGTTATATCCATCACCTGGTGTAGAGGATCCCAATACGAATGGTGTTGATCCGAATAATAATCCAGTTCCAAACAACTTATTTGTCCACTCATATCCGTCTAAAAATAGTCTCATTTCATCATGCCCAGCACTATTGAACTTATAGCTTGCTTTAACCCTATGCCACGTTCCCTTTGACCAGCGTGTTGGCGCCCTTACAACATAATCTATTCCAGATGCTGACACTCCAAAATTAATGTATCCAAATTCATCCTTATATAGCGACAGTCTGTCTCCTTGCAATCCACTTGGAATGTAGCTAACTATTACTCTGGCATTTTGATTTGGCAATTTCTTATTAAGCCTAATAACTTGAGTATTAATGGTGTTATTACTATTTTCAATTGTTTGATAAGTAATTACAAGTGGCAAATATGCAGATGGCAGAGTTTTTCCTAAATAAATTGTTTTATGATCAGATGATACTGTACCATTTGCAAAATAATCTACTTCAGTTAAATCCCCCACTATTTTAATACTAATTACTTGCAAAATAGATTTGGATGCAACTACTGAACTATTAGATGCGCTAACGGATTCTTCCTGTATTGCTCTCTGCGTGTCAATTTCTAAGGTTCCTCCAGCAAAATAATCTATAGACGGATCTCCAGCCTTTAATCTAACATTTAAAATTCTGCTAGCTGGCGCTGAGATCTTAACTGATGTATTGTTGACGCTTACCACATCCTCTTGGACTGCACTAAATGCATCAAAATAAAATCTAGTTGCCGGGTCATTACTTGTGTCAAATAGAGGGTTAACCCAAAACTCTACTGTCCCCTCTTTTTTAGTATCTAAAATTCCGTCATTAGAAAGAATTATAGGGTCATCAGTGATAACTAAACTTTGATTAAAATTCTCATTAACAACAATAGATGATTGAAAATGATGTTTAATACTTGGTGGACTAATATAAAAACGAGCAGAATTAGTAAATGGAAAACTATCAAAATCTATTAACATTAATGTGCTTATATCTTGTGTTAGTGCTTTAAGTGAATTATAATCTTTAGTAATTGATCTTTGATTAGTTGGTATACTTTCACCAACTCTAGTATCAGTAAGCATTACTGAATATATTTTAGCTTGGTCTATAATACTATTAATTTGATGCTCGCCATTAAAATCACTTCCAATATATGTATATTTACTAATTGGATTTATTTTAATAGATGCATATGAAGAATATTCTAATTCATAAAAACCACTTGACAATAAATATGGTATTCCTGGCAATTTATCTACTTCTAATGTAAAAAATCCATTCTGTAAACCACTTCTATAATCAACGACATTTAAAATCTGATACCAGGCATTAGTGAATGACGGTAATGGTAATGGAACAGATCCAAAAATTTGACTTATTGTTAAACCTTTTCTGTCTGCAGAGACGCCAGTAATTTTGTAATATCCAGCAACGTTTATTGGAGAGTAGATTACTAAATAATTATTAACATCTAATGCGCTGAATAATCTGGTCTCATCTCTTACTGAGCTTACTCCATCGCTATGAAGCGTATATCCGCCAGCAATATGATAACTATATCTAATTATTGGGGCGTATCCATCATTTTGAGACGGCGTATCATAATGTGTAATTGAATACTTTTCTTTTATAATTATATTAACTGCACTTTTAGATGCATTTGTTGGCTTTACAATGGATACAATAGATGTTATATGTGAAAATAAATTTATAAAATTAAATGTTCCATAATTTGAAAATTCAATTGTTTCTGTTATTGGGCTTCCATTAAGATAGCCGTCAATTGTAATATAGCCATCTTGCGTAACAAAATCAGCATTATTTCCAGAAACGGTAGCGCTGATAGATCTTCCAAATATATTATTAGTTGGCTGATATATCTGATTGTATCCGTCTAAAGTTGTGTACGTAAACACACCAGTAGACAGGTGAGAATTAGATGGTCCAACTGCAACTAGTGGTAAAATAATTTTTGTTATTTTTGTTTCATCTAGTGATATAGGCGCTGGCAAATTAGTCATCAATATATTTTCATAACCATCTGCCCAAATATAATGTTGTTTCTTGACTAGTTTATTATTAAGACCTAGGGTTCTAATTAGAATTAGATCTTTAGCAAAAACATCGTTTGATACTGTTAATATATTATTAAAATTAACATCTTTGGAAATAGAATATGCCGGATAAACAGCTCTAACTCCTGGTATTTCAGTCTCAACATTAGAGTATATGCTAAATGCAGCTGATGTAAATGTAGATACAAAATTACTATCAATCATTAAATTATTTATATCTATAACTTGAAGTATAGTATATATGCTAGAGCCAACAGATACCAAATATCCTGGTAATACACCTTCGGTAATAAAATTAGCGGCATATGACGATAAAATATTTGCTCCGATTGTTCCGTATCCATCAGCATAATATCCGTCTACATGTATTGTTGTAATGGCTATATTTGGAACAATATCAATATCAGAAGTAATTGTAAATTGAGTCCTATTAACAGAAAATCTTGCATTTGCCAATGAGCTTGGCATGGCAGCATTTAATAATAATGTCTGACCACTTATTCCTAGAATTGTATATCCAGTAGTTACATACCCAATCTCATCAATATAGATTGTATTACCAATCTGAATATTCATAGAGCTAAAATTTATGCTAGATGAAACAGTAGAGCTGCCACTTGTGGTGTTAAGATCTGTTCCAGACACTATATCGCTAGAAACTAGCCCAATTACTTCTTCGGGATCAACCGTCCTAAACTTTTCATGCAAATATGGTCTTAACTTTTGTCCATACTTAACTATATTCGGAACTTCAAATCCATCTATAAACAAATGCATTTCATCACGATTATTATAGCTATTTAATTTCCATGAAGCTGAAACATGATGAGGCTCATTAATTTCCCAAGATGATACATCTGCACTTACCGAATAAGATTTTTTGTCTTTATCTAGTGTGCGAAAATTAATGTATCCACTAATATCTTTATAGATTGATAATCTATTTTTTTCTTTTGTTTCTCCAAAATCTAATATATAATGTTCTAGATCTGAGATAAAAGTGATTCCACTATTAAGATATCCATCTGCAGTAAATCCAAAGTTAATAGAATTAACTCCAGAAAATATTGTTAGATTAGATGGCGCAATTATATCAGTGCTTTTAGTGTCATAAAATCCGCCATTAGATGATACTTTTATTTTATATGCTGAGCTTCCGGGGGCGACATATCCATCAATAATTTTTAAATACCACCTAGAAAAGCTGCCAGACATATCTTTGTCGTAGTATATGTAAATTCCATCTTTATTTGTATTTGGGGCTCCAGAAACATTAGTATTTTTATTTAGTGAAAATATACCCCCAGATACTTCTGGATGATATTCTGCTGCGCCAATAAATATATTAGATGCAGTAATGGCATATCCATCTTTTAAAATATTAAAAGTAAGATCTGCGTCATTATCAAGACCATTCCATTGGGGAGATATCCAAGTCTCAAATGTGCCCTCTTCTAACCTTAGATTAGAATTAGTTGGAAATTTAATTGTTTGATCTGCCGCATCAACTAAAACTCCATTGCTAAACTTTGCTGGCAAAAGTTGAAATGAACCGGTAGTTTCTATTGGCTCTGGATTAAGTAAACTGCTACCAAGAGACCAGTTTTGAAATACCGATTCAATAACTTCTGGCTCAATATGGGAAATTGTTTTTCCAATATTTTTTATAGCGGCAATCGTTGGTCCCTGAATAAATGAAGATAGGGCTGCCATTAATGCTTCACGATATCTCTCTCTATCAAAATTAATATCAAAAGTAGCTAGCTCTGGAACATTCACTAGCGTTCCGAAATTTTTAAGCAATGCATCTCTTAATGCGCCGGCTTTATATGTTACAAAGTATTGAGTATTTTCTGGAATAGTTTTGCTGGTACGAAAATCTAAAAGATTATCCCCATATTCATAACTTACAATAATTTCATCAGCAACATAAGTATAATCTGTAAAAAAATCACCCTTATTATAATCAATCACTACACGAGATAAATCGTTTAATGTAAAAGAATAATTAATCTTAACCAAATCACCAATAGCAGGAGAGTTTATTCCTGGTAAAATTAGCTTAATTGAACTTCCTGGCGTTACTGTGCCAGCGACGCTCCATAATGGAAGGCTATCTGAAACTCTAACAACTCCAAATGAATATGTGATATTGCTTGATAGGTATGGAACGTTCTCATTAACTGTAACATAAAAATTAACACCATCATATTTAACGTTATCAAAAACTTCTTTTACAATCGGGCTTACTGTAATATCAAATCCACTACTGGCGCTTGTGAAAGCAAAATTAATGGGATTAACACTATTTAACAAATCAGTATATTCATATATTGATCTAACTGATTTAATTTGATTAGTAACACCAGGAACAAATGATGCATTAACGAATGCCCCTACACTTCCACTATATAATTGATATGGGGCGGTAGAATTATTATTTAAGAATAGTTCATCAGCATATGCCAATGTTTCTGGAACTATTTTTCCATCATCAAATGATGTATATGCAAAACTTTTATTTTTAGGATCTAATGCGCTGATACGATAATAAATATCTTCTACGCTAATTATATGCGGGAATTGTGGAGCGATAGCATTACTCTTATAAGTTGCTGTGCCAATATTTAAACCCTGTGTATTAGACGCTGCAACATAGACTATACCATTAGTATAGTCTATCATATATTCGCCAATACTAGTTAGCCTGTTAATATTATTAATTTCTGTAAAATCTCTATCAAACCATTTTTCTTCAATAAACACATTGCTGTTAGAGAAAATAACGCTTGTATTAAATGAAGTTCCAAGTGTATCTTCTGTAGATGACACAATGGTATTATTATTTAACAAGATTTTGAATATTCTTAATGCGCCACCATTAATGATCGTTAAATTGGTAAATAGTAATTCATTTGGTATTGTAGCAAACGAAACTCTTTCATTTGTTTGCGCAATTACGGATGGTGGAGTATTATATCTAAAATAGATTTTGTCATCATTCCATCTATTTAAAGTATAAATTTCGCCAGATGTCTCATTGAATATTCTAAATACATTAGTGATTGGCGAATTCTGTACACGAAGAGCGTTCAAAGCTAATAGTCTATTATCAACGCGTTCAGTTAATTCTTCTTGATGCAGCGCTACTTTATAATCTACATTTGGTACAAAAACTTGCTCATAATTAAAAGAAATAGTTGCAGTATTATCTAATAAATTTCCAAATGGCAATGCAACAATATCTAATAAATCAGAATCATAGACATAATCTTGTTCCGGCTTATATGTTAACTGATAATCATATGTAGCTAACGGAGGGAACGCTCCAGTACCATCGTTGGTTATGTCCGCTCCATATACATATACTTGACCAACTGAATAATCTATTGAGTATTGACCAATGCTTGATGGTAATGCGTTTAATCTGAATGGAATTTCTGTCACAAAAGCCGGGTGTTTGGCACCAGCTATGTTTGAATTTGGATCAGTGAATGTGACGCCATTAATTGTAGATACTTTATTATTAGTGTCAATTATTGGCGCATGTTGTAAATTAAAAACATTGATGATTGGCGGTAATGTCTCGCGAATAGACGTATCTTTGGTAGTAACTGTTACAGAGCTATCATCAACAATTATTCC
>Ga0315284_10003362_pt1 | contig 22715 bp, 25 predicted proteins | sample YL17G09_16_MG_FD_203696 | JGI IMG/M metagenome (GOLD analysis project Ga0315284, IMG submission 203696) | Sediment microbial communities from Yellowstone Lake, YNP, Wyoming, USA - YL17G09_16 | ecosystem: Environmental > Aquatic > Freshwater > Lake > Sediment | place: USA: Wyoming | collected... | reverse complement strand
TCATAACCTTGCTTTCCTAGCCACTTTATGGCACAGGAAGTGTCTAAACCGCCGGAATAGGCTAAAACAACTTTCTTCATTTTCGCACATCTCCCATTTGCGCTTATCTTGTCGCGGGACAGTCCCTTTCGGGGACAGTCCCTGCTGGCAACGCTTATTTTAGCAATTGAATCAAAATCGCCTTCTGCACATGCATGCGATTCTCTGCCTGGTCAAAGACAACCGAATTTTTGCTGTCAATGACTTCGCCGGTAATCTCTTCCCCCCGGTGCGCAGGCAGGCAATGCATAATCAGGCAATGCTTTTTCGCCTTGAGAACCAATTTTTTATTTACCTGAAAACCTTTAAAGGCAACCTTCCGTTTTTGCGCTTCTTTCTCCTGTCCCATGCTTACCCAGACATCCGTATAAATCACATCCGCGTTCTTAACCGCTTCTTCGGGCCTGGTGAATAGATTTACCTTGGCTGCGGTATTTTTAGCGATTTTTCCGGCGTCCTCTAAAATGGAGGCTTGCGGCTGATAACCTTTGGGTGCGGCCAGATTAATATTCATACCGGTCTTGGAACAACCGTATAATAACGAATGGCAAACATTGTTACCGTCTCCTACGTATGCCAGATTTATACCTTGCAATTTCCCGAATTTTTCTCTGATCGTATAAATATCTGCCAAGGCCTGACAGGGATGCAATAAATCGGATAGGCCATTGATTACCGCAACTGTCGAATGCCTTGCCATTTCTAAAATGTTTTTATGCTCAAAGGTGCGCAAGACGATGCCGTCGACGTAGCGTGAGAGTGTCTTTGCCACGTCCTCGATGGATTCTCTTACTCCGAGGTTAATTTCATCAGGACCTAAGTATATAGAATAACCGCCCAACTGATACATCCCTACCTCAAAAGAAACCCGCGTGCGATTAGATGGCTTCTGAAAAATAAGTGCCAAAGTTTTACCTGCCAATGCCTGGCTAAAACTGGCCTTATCCTGTTTTAGCTTATCCGTCAAAGCAAAAATCTCGGCAATCTCTTTAAAAGTTAAATCCTTGATACAAATAAAGTCTTTTTTCATTTTACGCACCTTTCAACACATTATCTAATATGCCCACTGCCCTATCGATCTCTCTTTTAGTAATGTTCAACGCCGGCATTAACCTTAAGATATTATCGCGGGTGCAGTTAATCAATAACCCTTGCCCGATACATTTCTCCACGATGATTTTGCCTTCCGTGGTCAATTCCACACCCGCCATCAAACCCATGCCCCTTACTTCTTTTATCAGCGAATATTTATTTTTTAATTCATTGAGCTGAAAAAACAAATATTCTCCCATTTTCTGTGCATTAGTGAGTAGTCTTTCTTTTTGTATCGTTCTTAAAACTGCCAATGCCGCATTACAGATAACCGGTCCACCCCCAAAGGTAGAGGCATGCATACCCGGGCCTAAAAGATCGGCGATATCTTTTTTTACTACCATTACTCCCATCGGCAAACCGCCGGCAACGGCCTTGGCGAGGGTGACGATATCCGGAATTATACCGTAGTGCTGATAACAAAACATTTTTCCTGTCCTGCCGAGGCCAGTCTGAACCTCATCGATAATCAAGAGTAAATTCTTATCATTACAAAGCCTTCTTAACTCTAAAACAAATCCTTTATCGGCAACGTTAATTCCACCCTCCCCCTGGATAAGCTCTAACATAATGGCTACTGTCTTATCCGTTATCGCGGATTCAACGGCATTAAGATCATTAAATCCGACTATCTTAAATCCTTCGGGTAAGGGTGCAAAACCCTCCTGGTATTTTTTCTGGCCGGTAGCAGCCAGGGTTGCCAATGTTCTGCCGTGAAAAGAATTTTCAAAGCTAATAATTTCGTATCGGCCGTTCCCGAATTTACGGCTAAATTTTATCGCCGCCTCATTTGCTTCGGCACCTGAATTGCAGAAAAATACTTTCGCCGGAAAAGCAAAATAAACAATTTCCTCGGCCAGCTTTGCCTGCGGCACCTGATAAAGATTATTGGGAATAAAGATTAGCTTGGATACCTGGTCCCTGACTGCGGACATAACCTTGGGATGGCAATGCCCCAGATTCCCGACACCCCAGCCCGGGAAAAAGTCTAAATATTTCTTTCCGTGAATATCCCATAAATAACTACCTTTACCTTTTACGAAAACCAAGTGAGTCTTCGTATAGGTAGGCATGATATATTCTTTGTAGGCTTTGAATATTTCGTGTGCTTTCATTTTATAATCTCGGTACCGATTCCTTTATCCGTAAAAATCTCCAATAAAAGCCCGTGCGGAATACGGGCGTCAATGATGTGCGTTTTCTTGACACCCTTCTCTAAGGCATTGATGCAGGCCCTGACCTTGGGAATCATCCCTTGCTGTATAACATTGTCTTCGATTAAGCCCTTTGCCTCAGCTATAGTCAGGGTAGACAAAAATGAATCCGGGTCATTAGGGTTACGCATGATGCCTTTGACATTAGTCAAGAAAACCAGCTTCTCTGCTTCTAAGCCAGAGGCAATGGCACAGGCAGCTTCGTCGGCATTAATATTATATATTTTCTTTTCCTTCCCCATCCCCAACGGTAAGACTACCGCAATCGTCTCTGCTTTTAATTCTTCCATAAGGGCCTGGGAGTCAATAGCAGTAACTTGGCCGACCATTCCTAAATCAACCTTGGCTTTCTTTTTTTCAACCTGGATGAGCCTGTCGCGGCTGCCGTCCAAACCTTGAGCCTTACCGCCCAATTCTTTGATCTCTTTAACGATTAAGTCGTTGATCTTTACCAATTCTTCTTTCACGATATTCAAAGTGTCATCGTCCGTTACGCGCATCCCATCCACGAAATCCGTTTTTCTTCCGCTAGTGCGCATGCGCTCACTGATTTTGGGACCGCCTCCGTGCGCAAGAATAACCTTTAAACCCATATAACTTAAAAACACGATATCCTCTAATATCGATTGTCTGATATTTTCCTCTCCTAAAATACTCCCGCCGTATTTAATGACGATTATTTTCTTGTGGAATCTCTTGATGTAAGGCAGTGCCTCAATCAAAACGTCTGCTTTCTTGATTGCCTCTTTCATCTTAAACCCTCTTAGTTATAGGAAGCGTTTACCTTAATGTATTCAGGCGTTAAATCGCAAGTATAAACTACACAGCTAGAACTACCCTGGGAAAGATTAACCTCCAGATTAATTTCTTTTTTAAATAAAGGGCTTACCTTTATCTTCAGATTTTTTTCCTCTAGCTTAATCCCGCTTGCGCCTACCGCGGATGCAATCCGGCCAAAATTCGGATTCTCTCCATACATTGCTGTCTTAAAAAGATTGGAATTGGCAATTGCCAAAGCTGCTTTCTTGGCCTCGTTAAAGCTACGTGCGCCTTTTACTTTAATGCGGATAAATTTACTTGCTCCCTCGGCGTCGTAAATAATCATTTTCGCCAACTCAAGGCAGACAAGGTTAAGCGCTTTAAGAAAGATAGGAAAATTTTTATCTATATCGATTAAGGAATTTCCCGCTGCTGCATTCGCTAAAAGAAAAACACTGTCGTTAGTGCTCATACAACCGTCAACGGTAATGCAATTAAAAGAATTGCCTACGCAAATCTTTAAAGACCTGGCTAATGCCGGCTGCGTAATGGTGGCATCGGTAAAGATAAAAGCAAGCATAGTGGCCATATCGGGAGCAATCATGCCTGCACCCTTGGCAATAGCGCAGATAGTTACCACTCTCCGGCCGATTTTAAATTTAACGCTAATCTCTTTGGTAAAGGTATCTGTTGTCAATATCGCTTTTTTGGCTTTAGCAATACCATCTTTACGCAATCCATTGACTAGCTCGGGGATGCCTTTTTTAATCTTTGCTATCGGCAGGCGTCTAGCGATAATTCCCGTAGAAGCAACTAAAACCGCTGTTTTCTTTATCCCCAGGGCATTGGCTAATGCCCTGGCAGTAACCCGGACATCGCTTAAGCCGCCCTTTCCGGTAAAGGCATTCGCATTTCCGCTATTAACAATGATTGCCTGACATTGTTTATTTTTCTGCAGGCTTATCTTGTCAAATATTACTGGGGCAGCGGCTAATTTATTGGTGGTAAATTGACCGACAGCTTTTCCCGGGAGAGTAGAGTAAAATAAGGCCAGGTCTGATTTACCCGACCTCTTAATCCCGCAGGCTATCCCGTTTGCCCGGAAACCTAAGGGCAGAGTTGCTTTTTTATATATCTTCATCGTAACGCTGTTTCCTCGGGAAAACCGTACATAATATTCATATTCTGCACTGCCTGGCCAGAGGCACCTTTTAATAAATTATCGATGGCGGCAATGATAATGACCGTATCCGCCTCTTCTTTAATGCCGATGTCACAGTAATTCGTTCCCACCACGTCTTTAAGCTGGGGGAATTTACCTTCCGCTAAAATTCTTACAAACGCCTCTTTCGCGTAAAATTTTTTATACAAATCTAATGCCGGGCGGCTGGGCGTCTGGGCGGCTGGGCGGCTTTTTCTCACGTATATCGTCTCCAGGATTCCTTTCTCAATCGGTAAAATATGCGGCACAAAGATTACCTTTATTTTCTTACCGTAGAGATAAGAAAATTCCTGTTCAATCTCCGGCATATGCTGGTGGATATTTAATTTATAGGCCTTGAAGTTATTAAGAATTTCTTTTTCCTGCTTGGCTACCGTCTCTCTCCCTGCTCCGGAAAACCCTGATTTTGCATCGATGATAATCTCATCTGTATTAATCAGTTTCTGTTCCAATAAGGGGGCGAGTGCCAGGATTGCTGCCGTGGGATAACAACCGGGATTAGCCACCAGCCGGGCAGTTTTTATCTTGGCGCGATAGATCTCCGGCAAGCCGTAAACCCCTTTTTTAAAATTTAGCCTATCCGTATGTTTTACTTTATAGAATTGTTCGTAGGTCTTTGTATCCTTTAGGCGATAATCTGCGCTTAAATCAATGACCTTTTTTCCCGCCGCGAGAAGCCGCGGAACAAATTGCATTGATACCGTATGCGGCAATGCCAGAAATAAAAGCTCGCATAAATTCTTCGCCTTATCCGTATCCAGCTGATTATCGCAGATTAAATCTAGCTTGCCTTTAAGTGCGGGGTAAATCTCATCGATATTCTCTATTTTATCGATTTTTGCCGCCAGATAAGTTATCTTAACCTGCGGGTGCTTTAATAAAATATCCAGCAATGCCTCTCCGGCATAGCCGGTAACTCCAATTATGCCAACCTTTAACATTTTATCTCTCTTTCGGCGAGAATTTTATGTTTAACCATTATTATACATCTTAAACCGACGGGGTCAATTGTTTTTTTCGTCGGAGAAGATACCTTGCCCAAATGGATGGCAGACACCCAGCCCTATTGGATGGGCTGGTGTTCGCTTACTGCGAAGTATGCCGCAGGAGGCGGCAAAATAAAAGCCCGCGTCTTCCTCGCGGGCTAAACTGAAAATTATCAAATTGTCTTTTTTCCTACAAGACCTCCCTATCGTTTAGTCCACTGGAAACGTTTACGCGCACCCTTACGGCCGAATTTCTTACGTTCTTTCATCCGGGGATCGCGGGTTAAAAATCCGCCTTTTCTTAAGGCCTCTCTTGCGTTCTCATCAAGCAAAGCCAAAGCGCGCGAGATGCTATGCCGGACAGCACCTGCCTGGCCAGACAGTCCGCCGCCGCGCACATTCACAGCTATATTGTATTTATTCAGGCTGTTGGTTACTTCCAGGGGCTGACAGATAATAATCCGGTCAGTTTCTCTGGTAAAATAATCATCCAACTTTCTGTCGTTCACGACAATATTTCCGGAACCGGGAAAAAGCTCCACCCTGGCAATTGCTTCCTTGCGCCTGCCGATGGCTCTATATTTGTTCACCTCAGCCATAGCTAAACCTCTAATAAAGAAGGGTTTTGACTTTTATGCGGATGTTTATCATCAGCATAGATCTTTAATTTCTTTAACATATCTCTTCCTAACGGCCCGCCGGGTAGCATCCGCCTGACCGCTAACTCGATTACCGTAGTAGGTCTATTTTTTAACATCATCTCAAGAGGAACCTCTCTCAAACCTCCGGGATAACCCGAATGCCGACGGTATAACTTATCCTTCATCTTCTTGCCGGTGACTTTTATTTTGGAAGCATTGATGACAATGACGCCATCGCCGGTATCAAGATGCGGGGTATATATCGGCTTGTGTTTGCCCCTTAAAATAATCGCTACCCGAGAAGCCAAGCGGCCAAGAATCTTATCCGTAGCATCCACGATATACCAACTTCGCTTGATGTCTTCTTTTTTGGCGATATAAGTTTTATTCATAGAGGTAAAAGTATAACATAAATTTTACTAAAGTCAAATATTTATTTGTATCTTACCGCCAGCAAAGATAACCCCTTTGCCGGCGCAGTGGGGCCGGCCTTAGTCCTGTCTTCTGCCACTAACAATTTTCTTATGTCTAGGGGCTTACCCCGGCCAATCTCAATCAGTGTGCCGGAGATATTCCTTACCATGTTATAGAGAAAACCGTTGGCTTCGATGTCAATGTAAATTAAATCTTTATCTTTGGTAACCTTGAGTCTCTTAATCGTCCTTACGGCAAGCCTCTTTTTTTTATCGCTTGCCTGAAAAGACTTAAAGTTATGCTTACCCAAAAGAAGATTTCCTGCTTTCTGCATCAGTTTCAGATCCAGGGAATAGGGATAGAAATAAGCCATATTCCTTAGCAGAGCAGAAGGGTAACTGCGGCTTAAGATGGTATAGCGGTAAACCTTAGTCTTAACATCAAAACGGCTGTGAAAATCCAGAGGCACTTCCTCTGCCCCGGTTATCACAATATCGCCTGGTAACAATCCGTTAAGCGCTCGTTGTAACTTTTCTTTAGGAATTGAAGAACGGGTTTTAAAATTAGCTACTTGCGCTCTGGCGTGAACCCCCGCATCAGTCCTGCCTGAACCAATAAGCTTGATTTTCTCCTGTAGGATTTTACGCAGGGTTTTTTCTATTATCTCTTGGATACTCGGTCGGGATTTTTCGCGGGTTTGAACCTGCCAACCACAGTAATTTGTGCCGTCATATTCTATTTCGAGTTTGAGATTACGCATTCGGCAATCTGAATAGCATTAGTTGCGGCTCCCTTGCGCAAATTATCCGCTACCACCCAAAGCCATAAACCATTTTTTACCATGCAGTCGCAACGGATACGGCCGATAAAGACCTCGTCCTTACCTTCAACGTCTTTAGGCATGGGATAGAGATTATTCTGGGGGTCATCAATGACAATAATGCCCGGCGACTGGGCTAGTAAAACCTTTAACTTTGCCGGACTAATAGTTTTGTCTGTTTCAATATATACTGATTCCGCATGGCCGGTTCTTACCGGAACTCTCACCGTAGTAGCGGAAATCTTAATTTTATCATCGTGCATAATCTTGTGGGTTTCTTTGACCAACTTCCATTCCTCATTGGTATAATCGCATTCGCTAAAACTGCCAATCTGCGGAAAAACATTGTAACCAAGTTGCTGAGGCAAGGTTTTATTCTTTGCGTTTACCTGCACATTTTTGTATCCGCCATCGGCAATCAGGATATTTTCCTCTCTTAACTGTTCAACCGCTCCTCTTCCCGCGCCGGAGGCTGCCTGAAGTGTGGTAACAATAATTCTTTTTATGCCTACCTTTTTGTAAATCGGCCACAAGGCAACCACCATCTGAATAGTAGAACAATTTGGGTTGGCAATGATACCTTGATGCTTCTTGATATCTTTGGCGTTGACTTCCGGTACCACTAAAGGAACTTTAGACTCCATGCGGAAATCCGCGCCATTATCAATTACTACCGCACCTCTTTTTACAGCTTCGCAAGCATAGGTTACCGCGGCGCCTTTTTCTCCTTCGGTTCCGGCAAATAAAGCAATGTCAATCCCGTTAAAACCTTCCGGTGAAATTGGCCTTACAGAATAAACCTCGCCGTCAACATTGATATCCCTTGCTGAACGGGCAAAAACGCGCATTTCTCCTACGGGAAAATTGCGCTGCCGCAAAACCCTAAGCATCTCAATTCCTACTGCCCCAACACCCATAACTGCGACATTATATTTTTTCATATATTCTCTACCACTAAATCTCCGACTTGAGAAGTAGAATAACCCATCTTCCCTGCTGCCAGAGATTTTAATTTTGTCTGCACAACTTTTATTACGGCGCCTTCCACAGCTTTACCCGCGGCCACTTCGCCTAGATTCTCCAGCATCATCCCTAAGGCACAGATCGCGGCCAAAGGATTAATCATCTGCTTACCCGTATATTTAGGCGCACTTCCGCCAATGGGTTCAAACATGGATACGCCCTGCGGATTAATATTACCGCCGGCAGCAATACCCATACCGCCCTGAATCATCGCTCCCAAATCCGTAATAATATCTCCGAACATATTATCCGTAACAATTACATCAAACCATTCCGGATTTTTCACAAACCACATGGTGGTGGCATCCACATGCGCATAGTCAGTGGCGATATCCGGATATCCTTTGGCAACCTCGTCAAATGTTCTCTGCCAAAGGTCCCAGGCAAAAGTTAATACATTAGTTTTACCGCAAAGGGTAAGCTTTTTCTTTTTATTGCGCTGACGACAATATTCAAAGGCATACCTTATGCAGCGCTCAACACCCTTGCGCGTATTATAGGAAATCTGAATCGCCACTTCATTTTTACTTCCCTTATCTTTAAACTCACCCATACCTTTATAAAGCCCTTCGGAGTTTTCGCGTACCACCACAAAATCAACATCCTCGGGTTTTTTATCTTTTAAAGGACAGAAATCAGCGTTATAAAGTTTAACCGGCCGAAGATTAATATATTGATCTAAAGAAAATCTTAATTTTAGAAGTACCCCGGTTTCGAGAATTCCCGGTTTTACCTGCGGATGGCCAATCGCACCCAGGTAAATTGCCGTATATTTTTTTAATTCTTCGACGTCTTTATCTTCAATGGTCTTACCGGTCTTTAGATACCTCTCCCCGCCAAAATCAAAGATTTTTGATTCATATTTAAATTTATATTTCTTGCTTACCGCTTCCAAAACCTTGAGACCTTCGGCGACAACTTCCGGGCCGGTTCCATCACCGGGAATCACTGCAATTTTATACATAGTATTTGTTTTCCTCTATAGAATAATCTTATTGCACCAGGTGCTAAACTAATCTTGTACCGTATACAAAGCTAATCTTGTACCTGCTTCATCTATGAATAAAGAACAGTTACAATCTTAAATTCTAAACAGGTGCCCGATTGGATTTGCACCTGGTGCTAATATAATTCATCAACCCGCCCTCTTGGATAATCTGCCGGAGAAACTCAGGGAAGGGTTGGCTGTGATAAGTCTGATTTTGCGTTAGGTTTTTTATTATACCACTGCTTAAATCGATTTCAAGTAAATCGCTATCGGCAATTTTATCTACGTCTTCGGATTCCATAAATGGCAATCCGATATTTATTGCATTACGGAAAAATATGCCCGCAAAGCTTCTGGCGACAACGGCTTTTATGCCGCATCCATTAATCGCCAAAGGCGCGTGCTCACGAGAGGAACCGCAACCAAAGTTTTTACCGGCAACAATAATATCGCCTTCTTTTACGCTCTTGGCGAAATCCGGCTTAATTGTCTCCATACAATGGCCGCCTAATTCCTTGGCATCGGTTGAGACCAGATATTTTGCGGCAATGATATCGTCGGTGTTGATGTCGTTGCCGAATTTGTGGGCTTTACCTTTTATAATCATCGTACTTCTTCCGGGTGCGCAATCCTTCCCTTAATCGCCGAGGCAGCTGCTACTGCCGGATTCGATAAATAGACGAAAGATTTAGGGCTGCCCATTCTACCTATAAAGTTTCGGTTTGTGGTCGCCAAACAGGTTTCGCCTTCGGTTAAAATTCCCATGTGTCCGCCTAGACACGGCCCGCAAGTAGGGGTAGAAAATACCCCGCCTGCCTTAACAAAAATTTCCGCCAATCCTTCTTTTACGGCTTCTAAATAAATTTTCTGCGTTGCCGGGATTACGATTAACCGTAATCCCGCTTTAATCTTTTTTCCTTTTAATATTTTTGCCGCAATCCTTAAATCAGAAATTCTGCCGTTGGTGCAAGAACCGATAACTACCTGATCAAGCAAGACACTGCTCAATTCGGCTGCAGGTTTTATATTGCTAGGTAAATGCGGACAAGCAACTTGCGGCTCTAATTTAGAAACATCCCATTCGTAAACCTTGGCATAAACCGCATCTTTATCCGAGGCATAAACTTTAAATTTACGGGGTGCTGGCCTTACGTATTTAAGCGTCAATGCGTCGGGCTCTATTACCCCGGCCCTACCGCCGGCCTCAATGGCCATATTGGACATAGCAAACCTGTCGTCCACAGGAAGTTTTTTAACCGCTTCGCCAGTAAATTCCATCGCCGCATACAAAGCGCCGTCAACTCCGATTTGGCCAATCGTATAAAGAATTAAATCCTTGCCGCCCACCCACTTTTTTAATTTACCTTTATAGATAAATTTTATCGAATGCGGGACTTTAAACCAGCATTTTCCGTCAATAAAAGCGCGCGCCAAGTCCGTTGAGCCCACACCCGTGGCATAACAGCCTAAGGCGCCGTACGTACAAGTATGCGAATCCGCGCCGATGACTAAATCTCCGGGTAAAACCAATTTCTGCTCGGGCAATAACGCGTGTTCAATGCCCATGCAGCCGACTTCAAAATAGTTTTTGATTCTTTGCTCTTTGGCAAAGTTAGCCAATATCTTGCATTGATTAGCGCTTCTTAAATCTTTTGCCGGAGCAAAATGGTCAGGGACTAAAACGATTTTTTTGTTATCGAAAACTTTTTTGAATCCTGATTTTCTGAATTCTGCGATAGCTAGCGGTGCGGTAATGTCATTGCCCAGGCACAAGTCAATTTTAGCTTCAATAAACTCGCCCGGATGTATATCTTTTTTATCCGTATGAGCCAGTAATATTTTCTCGGAAATTGTATAACCCATTTTTGTCCGATATTACCAAAAATCTATTTAAACTTTTTCACGACGAGGGTGGCGTTGTGTCCGCCAAAACCTAAGGAGTTGGACATTGCTACTTGAACCTTTGCTTTGCGTGCGGTATTGGGAACGTAGTCAAGGTCGCATTCTGGGTCAGGATATTCATAATTGATGGTAGGAGGAACAACGCCTTCTTTTATGGTAAGGCAACAGACGATAAATTCTACCCCTCCTGCTGCGCCTAACAAATGGCCGGTCATTGACTTCGTTGAGGAGACCATTAATTTTTTCGCCTGGCTGCCAAAAGCCTTCTTTATTGCCAAGGTCTCAATCTTGTCATTAAGTTTTGTTGAGGTTCCGTGCGCATTGATATAGTCTACTTCCTGCGGGTTTAAATTTGCATCCTTTAATGCTGCCTCTATTGCCCTTTTGGCGCCGTCGCCATCAGGATCAGGTGCAGTCATATGATAGGCATCAGCAGACATTCCATAGCCGACAATCTCGGCATAAATCGCAGCATTTCTTCTTTGCGCATGGTCCAGGCTTTCTAAAACCACGATCCCTGCTCCTTCTGCCATGACAAAACCGTCGCGCTCTAAATCAAAAGGACGGCTTGCCCTTTCAGGTTCGTTATTCCGTGTAGAGAGTGCCTTTAACGCGCAAAAACCTCCCACACCCATCGCCGTAATACAACTTTCCGTCCCGCCCGTGACCATTACCTCGGCATCCCCGCGTTCAATAATCTTAAAGGCATCGCCGATGGCGTGGCTTCCGGTAGCACAGGCAGTGGTGACACAAGAATTCGGCCCCTTAAGCCCAAAGGTGATAGAAATCTGGCCTGCTGCTTCATTGACAATTAGCCGCGGGATGAGAAACGGGGATAAACGCGAAGGGCCTTTCTCTAAGAAAACGCTGTATTGCTCTTCAACCACATGTAAACTTCCTATGCCCGACCCCACTAAAACACCGATGCGGTTGCGGTCTTCTTTATCCAGATCTAAACCTGCGTCGGTAATTGCCTGTTGGGATGTCGCCACGGCGTACTGCACGAACTTCTCCATGCGCCTGATTTCTTTGCTGGATAAGCCGTATAGGCCAAGGTCAAAACCCTTTACCTCTGCGGCAATCCGCGAATCAAAGGCACTGGCATCAAAGGAGGTAAGCAGACCGGCTGCGCCCCTTCCTTCTTTCATTGCCTTCCAAAAGCTGGCAACATCATTGCCATTCGGCGAAATCACGCCTAAACCCGTCACTACCACTCGCCTTCTCAAATTTATCCCCTCATTTAAAAATTTGCCCCGCTAAAAAGCGGGGCGAATTAAACAAAATTCAAACTAATTTATTTTATTATTTATTCTGCGCCTTCTCTTCAATATATTTAATCGCATCGCCTACAGTGGTAATCTTTTCCGCATCTTCATCCGGAATTTCAACGCCAAATTCTTCCTCCAGAGCCATGACTAATTCCACTGTATCTAAAGAGTCTGCCCCAAGATCGTCAATAAATGAAGCTGTGGGGGTTACCTCTTCTGCCTTCACACCTAACTGCTCAGCGATTATAGATTTGACCTTGTCTGCAACGGCCATCTCTTACTCCTCCTTTTTATTATACCATCACCATTCCGCCATCAACAATAACGGTCTGGCCTGTAATATAGGATGATTCCTCAGTTGCCAAGAATAAACACACCGCCGCTACATCCTGCGGGCTGCCAAACCGGGAAAGCGGAATTACCGAAAGCATCTTTGCCTGTAAATCCTGTGGCAGCCTTGCCGTCATTTCAGTCTGAATAAATCCCGGCGCCACGGCATTTACATTTATATTACGCGAGGCTAATTCCTTCGCGGTTGTTTTTGTCAGCGCGATAATCCCCGCTTTAGAGGCGCTGTAATTCGCTTGACCCGCGTTACCGATTATGCCAATGATCGAGGCAATATTGATTATCCTGCCGTTTCTCTGCTTGACCATTACCTTGGAAGCTGCCTTGGTACAATTGAATGTCCCTTTCAGGTTAACATTAATGACTGCTTCCCAATCCTCTTCTGACATGCGCAAGAGGAGGTTATCCTTGGTAATGCCAGCATTGTTAACTAATATATCAAGCCTTTTAAATTTGTCAAGGATTTTGTTTATCGCTGCTTCTACTTTCTGAGGGTCGGTTACATCCACTTCTAAGGCTATAGCCTCCCTGCCTAATGCCTCTATCTCCTGGCAAGTCTTTTCTGCGGCGCTCATATCTATATCGCCAACCGCCACCGAAGAACCTTCTTTAGCAAATAAGAGGCCTATTTCGCGGCCAATGCCTCTTGCCCCACCGGTTACCAAAGTAACTTTGTCTTTAAGACGCATCTTTAAATCCCTCCTTAAGCGAAAGGATGTCTTCTTTCTTTTCTATATTGATTACCTCTACATTGCTATCAATCCTGCGCATCAGGCCCTTTAAGACCTTACCCGGCCCAAACTCGATGAAATTTCTGACACCCTGCGAGATGATAAACTTCATCGAATCTTCCCATAGAACCGACGAGGAAACCTGCTTGATTAAATTCTCTCTAATTTCTGACGGCGAGGTAACTGGTTTTGCCTTGACGTTACTGATTACATTCAACCGAGGTTTATTTATCTTAATTTTTTCTAGTTCTCTGGCTAATTTTAAGGAGGCCTCTTTCATAAAAGAAGAGTGGAAAGCACCGCTCACCTCCAAAACTACCGCCATTTTTGCGCCGAGCTCCCTGGACAATCTCTGCGCCTCTGCGATCTCTTTTATGCCTGCGGAAATTACGGTCTGCCCCGGACAATTTATATTGGCAATTTCCGCATGGACATCAACACAAATCTTTCTTACCGTAGCTAAATCAAGCCCGATTAAAGAAAGCATCTTACCGGGGTTCTTTTGCGCTTCTTCCTCCATAAATTCACCCCGGCGCTTGACTAAATAAACTGCGTCTTCAAAACTTAGCGCTTCTGCTGCCACTAAGGCAGAATATTCCCCTAAACTTAATCCCGCGGCATAACTGATGACCTGATGACCTGATGACTTGGTGACTGCTTTAAACGCTTCCCACCCAGCGATACTCATCGTCAATATCGCCGGCTGGCAATTTTTTGTCCGGGTTAATTCTTCCGCCGGGCCGTCGAAACACAATTTCGACAGGGAAAAGCCCAGGGCCCTATCAGCTTTATCAAAGACCGCCTTACTTTCGGGAAAGGCGGCGTATAAATCTTTTCCCATTCCCACATACTGGCTACCCTGGCCGGCAAAAAGATAAGCTACCATTTTATCACACAAGCGCCCCAAACCAAGCCTGCGCCAAAAGCATCTAAAAGAACAATGTCGCCCTTTTTAACCCTGCCTGCTTTCACTGCTTCGCAAAGGGCAACCGCAGTGGAGGCAGAAGACATGTTACCGTACTTTTCTATATTCAAAAAAATCTTCTCTTGCGGCAGGCCTATCTTTTTAGCTACCGCCAGAAGTATCCTTATATTTGCCTGATGCGGGATAAGACAATCTATATCGCTGCATTTAAGGCCGGCTTTATCCAGTGCTGTTTGCGCGGCATCCGCCATAATTTTCACTGCCAACTTAAATAACTCGTTACCGCGCATCTTCAAATAATGCATACGCTTATCTATGGTTTGATGGCTTGCCGGATGCCTTGAACCGCCGGCAGGCAGCATCAATAAATCGCTCTGCGAACCATCGCTACCCAGATACGTAGAAAGAATTCCGCCGGATTTAACCTCAGTCAATACTGCAGCGCCTGCACCGTCACCGAATAAAACACAGGTATTTCTGTCCTGCCAATCAGTGATTACAGAAAGCACCTCTACCCCGATTACTAATACCTTTTTATAAACACCACGGGCAATAAACTGCTGGGCGATTACTAGGCCATAGACAAAACCTGCGCAGGCAGCCGAGACATCAAAACAACAGGCGCGATGAGCACCCAAGGCCTTTTGCACTAAGCACGATACCGAGGGAAACTGCATATCCGGGGTAATCGTCGCCACAATGATTAAATCTAAATCTTGCGGATTCATTCCTGCGGCATCAAGCAATGCCTTTCTGGCGGCCTTTATCGCCAAATCGCTGGTGGCTTCGTTTTTCGCCACGATATGCCTTTCTTTTATGCCCGTGCGCGTCGTAATCCACTCATCAGAGGTATCCACCATTTTTTCTAAATCTTTATTGGTTAGAACCTTTTTCGGCAGATAATCGCCTAAACCAACTATACCTACGCGTTTCACTCTACCCTTCCTTCTTTATTTATAGCTTCCACGATTTTCGTATTAACATCGCGTTCTACTTCTTCCTTGGCCACCCGGATGGCGTTCTTTATTGCCTTGGCATTGGAACGGCCGTGGCCGATAATCACTACACCGTCTACACCCAACAAGGGTGCTCCGCCGTATTCCGAATAATCTATCTCTTTCTTCAGCCCCGAGAGGCTGGTCTTTAATAAAATCAGTCCGAATTTCCCCAGAGGGTTACGCAGCAAGTTCCGCTTTAAGAATACCATCATTGTTTCTGCCAGGCTTTCGGAAACCTTTAAGGCCACATTGCCCACGAACCCGTCACAGACAATCACGTCGCACTTACCCGAGAATAAATCCTTTCCTTCTACATTACCGATAAAATTAAGCCTGCTCTTCTCCAGCAATTCATGCGTCTCCTTAACAAACTCCGGGCCCTTGGTTTCCTCTTCGCCGATATTTAAAAGCCCCACGCTCGGATTGGGCTTATTTAAAATATATCGGCAATAGATATCGGCCATAAATCCGTATTGCAACAAGTGCGTCGGCTTAGGGTCAATATTCGCGCCCACGTCGATAATTAAAGATATATCTTTTAATGTCGGGGTTACTATCGCAATACCTGCCCGTTCAATGCCCGGAAGCAACCCTAAGCTTAAAGTTGCGGCACAAACCACGGCACCCGTATTACCGGCGCTAAAAAAAGCCTGGCCTTGCCCATCCTTTACCAAGTTTAACCCCACAACAATGGAAGAATTTCTTTTTCTGCGCACGCTCAGAGCAGCTGACTCAGACATCCCTATTACTTCTTGAGCCGGGTATATAGAAATACTGTTCCCCGCGTATCTGGCTTTTTTAAGAAGCGCGCTTATCTTTGCTTCGTCGCCAACAAGCCCTACCTCTGTTGCATATTCCTTAACTGCTGCTACAGCGCCATCGATTACTACTTGAGGGGCGTAATCACCGCCCATAGCATCTACGATTATTTTCATATTTTATAAGGTTTAGGTTTAGCCTCTTTTGCTATTTTTTAGGTTTCTTTTCTTTTACCTTGATCTCGATAACTTGTTTACCATCATAGTATCCGCATACCCTGCATACGTGATGGATGGCCCTAAGGCTCTTACATTGAGGGCAAGGCACTAAATTTATTTCTTTCAGTTTCCAAAAGGTACGGCGCCTTCTACCGCGCGCCTTGGAATGACGTTTTTTGGGTAATGGCACAGGAACAACCTCCTTTATTAAGATTCTTGCCGCATTTAGGACACAGGCCTTTACAATTCTGACTGCACAAAAGTTTTATCGGATAGTCGAGGATAATCTCCTGCCTTATGTCTTCGTCCAAATCGATTAGTAAATCTGACTTATTCACCGGATAACTCAATTTTAAATCTTTCTTCAAATTGATCTCAAAATCATCCAGGCAACGGCTGCATTGGCAGCGCATAATAGCCTGTAAGCCTAAAGCCACGCTTACGGTGTTGGTAATCTTATAAACATCTGCCTTAATTTTAATCGGCCCCTGGAACTTAATTAAATCTGTCTCCGGACTAAGCGATAAGGCATTAACTTCTTCTTCTAGCTTAATTCCATCAGACGGAATTTTATTTATCTCTATCTTCACTTCGTTCGCAGTATATTATTTAGCCTCACTTAACTTTTTTTTAAGTGCCTTTCCCACAAAATCCGGCACAAAAGCAGAAAGGTCGGCGCCTAAAGAAGCGGCCTCCTTTAAAAGTTTTGAGGAGAGATAGCTGTAGGACTCCTGGGGCATTAAAAATATAGTCTCGATGTCCGGGGAAAGCTTCCTATTGGTCAGGGCCATCTGAAATTCATACTCAAAGTCTGAAAGCATGCGCAAACCCCTGATGATGACGTTTATCTTTTTCTTGTGGCCGTAATCAACTACCAGCCCGTTAAAGTCGTCTACCATTACTCCTTTTATATCGCTGGTTGCCCGCTTAAGCATCCCTATTCTTTCTTTAACGCTAAACAGCGGTTTCTTCTGGGGATTATGCGCAACCGCAACAATCAGCTCGGGAAATATCTCCAGCGCCCTCTTGATCAGGTCAATATGGCCGTAGGTTACCGGGTCAAAACTTCCGGGATAGATTGCTCTCTTACACATCTTTCTTATAAAATGACAAAACAGTATCCCCGTATCTTTTCTGCTTAAATAAGACTAAATCTCCCACGACCTCTGGGAGATTATCCTTGCGAAAATGTTGAATAACTATAAAACCATTGGGGGATAATATATCATAAGTTACCAGCATTTTCAAGGTTTTTTTTGCCAATTCCTGGTAATAAGGCGGGTCTAAAAAAATAACATTGAACCTTTCTCTTGCTTGATTAAACCTTTCTATGGCCTTGAAGGCATCCAACGCCATAACCCTATAGCGCAATAACCCGATAACGGAAAGATTCTCTTTAATCTTATCTATGCAACTTTTTTCCTTATCCACAAAAACGACTTCTTCAGCTCCTTGCGAAGCAGCTTCTAAGCCAACCGCGCCAGAACCGGCAAACAACTCTAATAAAGATAACCCTTCCATATCGCCTAATATATCAAATAAGGCCTTCCTGACTTTGCCCTGCGTGGGCCGGATGCCTTTCGGCATCTTGATACGCCTGCCTTTATATTTACCGCTTATAATTTGCATTTTACATATTCGGCTACGCTAATTTCATTCCTGCTGATATTCTTTTCAAGGCAAAATCCCAGTCCCGCATCTTTTATTTCCATAGCCCCTTTATCCATCAGGCCAGGGTCATCACGGTGAAAGTGGCGCACAAGAAATAATTTTTCCACATAAGGGTAGGCCTCTTTAATGCCGCTTCTAAATTGTCCCTCGTCAGAAACCGGAATCAGGTATAGCTCGCCGTCCAAATAATATGACTGCGCAACCACAACACTTCTCACATTCCAGACTACAACCGCAGCCCTCCTGCCCCCTGATTCTTGATTTATCCAGGCAGAAACATCTTTGGGCGCAGGCCCGAATTGAAGGTTGCTCACCGAGAAAGAGGAAACTAACATTAGCCAAATAACTAAATAAAATATGAGTTTTCTCTTTAAAAAAAGGTAGCTTAAAAAATATCCGGCAAGGGGAATAAAACCTAAAAAAGAAAACATCCAAAAACGCTCCTGCTTTAACAAGACGGAATGCTGAATAATATCTACACCAAACATACTCAATAAAGGTACCAAAAAAATAGTTAAACAAAAAATAAAATTTCTCAAATATTTGGCGATGACATCCTTGAATATTGCGACTGATATAAAAAGGAATAAAATTAAAGACACGGATACAAGTATCTGCAAAAATATCAACCGCGCATCAAACATTAAAATATAGCGGCTATTCCCGACAAATAAATTATAAACTTTATCGATTATACCCGGCCTTCCAAACGGCCACTCTACAAGTAAAAAGTTATATCCCTTTAAAACAACGAACTCAGCCCAGGGTAATAAAAACAATAAAGAAGATAAAAAAGAGAGGTAAAATTTGTCCAATAATCGACTATCTTTTCTGTGCGTAATGGTAAAATACAAAAATTGCGCAAAACTTATAAAAATATAAAAATAATGCGTGTAAATTCCTAAGGAGTTAAAAATAGTAAATCCGAAGGCATCAAAATTTTTATTCTGCTTTTCCAGGCGTAAAAGAAACAGCCAGGATAATAAACCCAATACCATAATTAAAGTATAGGCGCGCGCTTCCTGAGAATACCTCACCGCAAAGGGAGAAATGCTGACAAAGAGAGCAGCGCAAATAGCGGCCTTTTCATTAAAAAGATGCCTGGTAACCACATAGGCAAGCGGTATAGAGAATAAACCCATTGATACGGAAAAAAGCCTAACCGCGAAAACGCTATCCCCAAACAACCGCATCCAGAAATACATCGTCCAAAAATAAAACGGCGGATGGGTATCTTCTTTAATTAAGCCGTTGTTCACGTCCTGAATGTTCTTGCGCCCATCGTTCTTCAGCATTGCCTTAAATTCTTTAACCTTAAACACTTTCGGCGGCATCTGACGAGAAATGCTATTCAGGAAACCCTGTATTTCACCGTGCCCGCTAGACTGAAAAAAAGTAAAAAATTCATCGGTCCACAGAGATCGGCCGGCTAAATGATTAAGCCGTAAGGTAAGCCCCAATGCCAGGAAAAATAATAATAAAAATAATTTTTTTCTTTTTAGATCGGGCATCTTAATTAAAAATCTGAATTTTTCAGCTATCAAGCGATATTCAATTTATGATAATCCGGAAATCTGCCGATTAATTTTTCTCTTAATAGGGTATTCTGCGTAGACTCTAAACGCGGATCCAGATTTATAACTTTTATCGCCTCCTCTCTGGCTGTCTTTAATAACTGCATCTGGGTTAAGGGATTGGCAATTTTAAGGTCGCTCAGGCCATGTTGTCTTTTACCGAAGAATTCACCCGGGCCCCTGATCTTTAAATCTTCCTCAGCGATTCTAAAACCGTCGTTATTTTCTACGATTGCCTTTATCCTTAACCTTGCCTCTTCGCTTTTGGCTTGGGCAATCAATATACAGTAAGACTGATACGGGCCTCTGCCGATTCTGCCGCGCAACTGGTGAAGCTGGCTTAAGCCGAATCTTTCGGCGTGTTCGATAACCATAACCGAGGCATTGGCTACATCTACGCCCACCTCCAACACCGTCGTGGCAACTAGGATATTGGTTTTCCCGCAGACAAACTCCGACATCGCTTTCTCCTGCTCTTTAGACTTTAATCTACCGTGAATCAGGCCAATCTTAAAACGGGGGAAAATATCTTTTTTTAATTCTGCGTACATCTCTACAGCTGCGTGCAGGTCCAGCTCAAAGGATTCCTCAATAATCGGGTAGACGATATAAACCTGCCTTCCCTCTTTTATTTTTGTCTCGATAAGGCGATAAACCATCTCCCTTTGCTCCTCGTTTACCAATTGCGTATCAACGGGTTTTCTACCGCGGGGCAATTCATCAATCACGGAAATATCCAGGTCGCCGTAGAGAGTAATGGCGAGCGTGCGCGGTATGGGGGTAGCGGTCATAATCAACAAATCCGGATTTGTTCCCTTACTAGGCAAAATTGCGCGTTGGGCAACGCCGAATTTATGCTGCTCATCGATAATCACCAGCCCCAAATTTTTAAATTCCACGCCTTCTTCCAGTAAGGCATGCGTTCCGATGATGATATCTATTTTGCCTTCGCTTATATTTTCATAAATCTTATCTTTTTCTTTTTTATTTACACTACTTATCAATAATCCGATGTTTATGCTTTTGTTCCCATTTTTGATTTTTGATATTTGATTTTTGATTTTTTCAAAATGCTGCCTCGCCAATATTTCCGTCGGCACCATAAAGGCAACTTGATACCCGCCCTGAAGGGCAATCATCGCAGCAAACGTGGCAACTACGGTCTTGCCTGACCCCACATCGCCCTGGAGCAGCCTCTGCATCTGCTGGCTTGAGGCCATATCTGCCTTTATCTCTCTGATTACTCTTTCTTGCGCCTGCGTCAATTTGAATGCCAGGCTCTTTATAAAAGAACCGGGGAGATTACCTTCGACCTGATGGGCTATTCCCAGGCACTCTTTCTTTTTCGCTTTCCTTAAAATAATCGGTATCTGAAATAAGAAAAATTCTTCAAAAGATAATCTGCGGTATGCCTCTTTCTGCAGCTGCAAACTTCCCGGAAAATGGATATTGATTAAACTCTTGGCGAGATTGAGAAAATTATGCCTGGCCCTCATGTCGTAGGATAAAATTTCTTTGATCCGGACAATATTTTCATCGAGGCATTCTTTCGCGAGTTTACGGAAATAACGTTGGGTTATCCCTTCCGGCAGGGTATATATCGGCACTATCCTGCCGATATCCAAAAATTGCGTATCTGTCTCTTGAACAATCTCAAACTCGGGAGAGGTCATCTGCAGCCTCTGGCCGTACTCCTGGACCTTGCCGTATAAAATAACCGTTTCTGCGACTTTAAAATAATTTTTTAAATACGGCTGATTAAACCATACACAGAATATTTTACCCGTATCATCGCCGACAACGATCTCGAATATACTAAACCCTCTTCTCTTCCAGGATTCTCTAAGGTTGCGCGCTAATACCTTCGCTTTGATAGTCTGAATCTGGCCTTTCTCGAGCTGTGATATAGAACGGAATTTTGTGCGGTCTTCATAGCGGCGGGGAAAATGATAGAAGAGGTCTTCAATTGTTTTGATGCCTAAACTGCTGAGTAATTTGGCCCTTTTCGGGCCAACACCTTTGAGGTATTGAATAGAGGCAGTGATATTTTTGAGCACGATTTTGAATTATACTATAGAAAAGGCGGATTTTAAAACAAGGGAATTTCTATTCCTTCGCAGCGGAAGATGCCTCTGTCTTTACTTTGGGAATTTTAACTGGCGTGATATTAATATAGGTCTGTATTCTGTTCCTGTTTCTTCTTCTCTTGGTAAAGTATACCTTTCCTTCGCAAAGGGCGAAAAGTGTACCGCTATCGCCGACATTTTTGCCGGCTTTCCATTTGTTACCTTGGCGGGTGAGAATCTTTCCGGTGTTTACCAACTCACCTGAACCAACTTTAATTCCCTTGGTATCGAGATAATGTTTTGATCTTTTATGTCCACTTGCACCGCCCGTACTTGGCATTTGAAAAAACCTCCTTTATGGCTGCGAACCGAGTTCCTCTTCTGATTGCGGAAAGATAGGCGGATATTTTGGCTGCTCTTCTATTTTGGTTATCTCTTTTGTGTTAGCTTGGCCCTCCTGCTGACGCTTTTTCTCTTCTTCTAACTGCTGCGCTAATTTCGCCGTATCTTTTTCCAACTCCTCATATTGCCCTTTAAGGCCATCATACATCTGGCTCTTTAAAGATAAATCGTGCTTTATTTTTTCAGCTTGTTCTTCTAAGTTCTTTATTTTTTGATTTAATTCTTTTTGTAAAATAACGTCTTTCTTCAGTAACTCATCTTTTTCCTTTAATTGCGCCTCTAATTTAGCCACGCCTGCCTTTAGCTGCTCGCCATTTTTTAATTGGCCTTCCTGTTCCAGAATGCGCCTTTGGAAATCTTCCTCTTTCTTATTGGTCATATTCTCTATTTGGGAAAGCTTACGTTTATGCTCTTCTTCTCTTTCAACTACCATTGCTTCTAATTCCGTAATCCGTTTTTTTTCTTTTTTTATAATCTCCTCTTTTTCCTCGCTGAGCCGCTTATCTTCCCGGGTAAAAGAGCGGATGGCAAATACGGCAACGGCCATTAAAGTCACCAGCACCCCTAAGAAAACCAACGGCTCGAAAAGAAGTAGGATTATCTTCATAATTTTCTTCCTTTGTCTTGGGAAGATTATAGCACTACCGGGATTTAC